>VOFJ01001488.1_pt1 | contig 31806 bp, 35 predicted proteins | sample 5384081 | NCBI WGS metagenome assembly VOFJ01 (sample SAMN12384729, study PRJNA508395) | human gut metagenome | isolation source: healthy gut I | host: Homo sapiens | reverse complement strand
GCGCGCCGTCGCGCCGCCCGCGATGGGGCTGAGCACGGGCGTCTCGACCTCCATGAAGCCGAGGCCGTCGAGGTAGCGGCGCAGGAAGGCCACGAACCGGCTGCGGATCTGGAAGTTCCGCTTGCTCTCGGGGTTCATGATGAGATCCACGTAGCGCTGGCGGTAGCGCAGCTCCATGTTCGTCATGCCGTGGAACTTCTCCGGCAGCGGGCGCAGGGACTTGCTGAGCAGTGTGACCTGCTGCACATGGATGGAGATCTCGCCGGTCTTGGTCTTGAACGCGTAGCCGCTCACGCCGATGATGTCGCCGATGTCATACTTGCGGAAATCGGCAAACTCCTGCTCGGACACGGCGTCCTTGCGCACGTAGAGCTGGATCTGCCCGCGGTCGTCCTGAATGTCGCAGAAGATGGCCTTGCCCATGCCGCGCTTGGACATGATGCGGCCGGCGGCCTGCAGCGTTTTGCCGTCATAGGATCCAAAATCTTCCTTGATATCCGCAGAGTAGGCACTGCGCGCAAAGCGCGTCTGCTCAAAGGGGTTGCGCCCCGCATCCTGCAGCGCCTTGAGCTTGTCACGGCGCACCTGAAGGATCTCCGACAGGGACGGCTCTGCCGCCTGGGGCTGGTTGTTTCTCTCTTCGTTCATGGCGGGCTCCTCAGTTTTCGTTTTCGACGGCGATGATCTTGAACTGCAGCTCGCCGACCGGGGCTGCGACCGTGACAGTCTCACCGACCTTGTGGCCCTTGAGCGCAAAGCCGAACGGACTGTCGTCCGAAATGCGGCCGTCCATGGGGTTGGCCTCCTGCGAGCCGACGATCGTGTACTCCTCTTCCACGTCCTCATCCACGTCGAGCACGCGCACGCGGCTGCCGATGGTCACAACGTCCGCCGCGACTTCAACCTTCTCCACAACGTCAGCGTTCTCGATCAGGTCATTGAGCTCGGCAATACGGGAATAGAGCTTGCCCTGCTCGGTCTTGGCCTCATCATACTCGCTGTTTTCCGACAGGTCGCCGAAGGAGCGCGCTTCCTTGATGAGCTCCGCGACTTCCTTCTCGCGGGTCGTCTCGAGGTAGTGCAGTTCTTCCTTGAGCGTGTCCAGACGCTCCTGACTCATTCTATATCTGCTGTCGATCGCCATAATCCGTCTCCTTATATCATTGAAATTTCAGTGGTTACGATTTCATTCAGCGCACCGCGGAGAGCGCCGCCTCCAGCTGTGCATCGACCTCACTGTCCGCGCTCGGCGCCACGACCACATCCGGCACAAGACCGCCCTGCTCGGACAGATCCACACGATTGGGCGTGAGGTATTTGCGGCTCGAAATGTGCACGGCACTGCCGTCCGGAAGCGCGATGGTCGTCTGACTGCGGCCCTTGCCGGTCGTATTCTGGCCGACGATGGTCGCCCAGTCATATTCACGCAGCGCGGCTGCGAAAAACTCCGCCGCACTGTATGTGTTGCCGTTGACGATGACCGCCATCGTCACCTTGACGCAGACGCTGTCGCTCTGCGTAACGGTCTCTTTCCCGCTGCCGTCAACACTCACAAACAGGTCACCCTGCGGCAGCAGGTGGTCGAGGATCGTGATGAGCTCCGAGAGCAGACCGCCGGGGTTGTCGCGCAGATCGAACACCAGCGACTTTGCGCCGAGATCGAGCAACTTGTCGACCGCCTGCACGGCGCGCGTGCCGCCGCCGGTCTCAAAGTTGCGGATGCGGACATAGCCGACGCCGTTGTCCATGAGCTTATAGGTCACAGGATCGGTATAAATAACCGTACAGTCAAGTGTGACCGTCTGGCTCTTGCCGGCCGTATCCTGCACGGTAAGCTTGAGCGTCTTGTTAAGCTTGGCGCGGATAATGGTCTGCACGTCCGAGAGCGTCTTGCCCGTGACATCCTCCCCGTCGATTGCCGTGATGATGTCGCCCTGCTTGAGGCCGGCCTTCGCCGCGGGCGAGTCGCTCGTCACGGCAGTGATGCGAAAGCCCTTCGTCTTATCGTCGAGCTGAATGGTCACGCCGATACCTGCGTACTCATTGTTTGAGTACATCTGATAGGCCTTATATTCCTCGGCCGTCATGTAATAGCTCCATTTGTCGCCGATCGCACTGATGATCGCGCTCGACGCGGCATCGCTGATGGCCGTGTCGTCGGCATCGCCGATGTAGTTTTTATCGACGACCTGCTTGACCTGCGCGAATTTGAGCGCGAGCTTATAGTTGCGGCTGCCGCCGAATTTGCCGACAAAGATCAGCGACGTAACCAGCGCCGTGACCAGAATGCAGATCACACAGGCCAGGATACTCGCCTTCCAGCTGCGCATTCTGCCGCTTTTTCTGCGTGCGGGCACGATTTCCGGCTCCGGCTGCTGCGTTTTGTGTTCGTCCATACGATCCCTCCGCATCTGTTTTTCGTCTGCATTGGGCAGCCCCCAATGCAGCAGATGTGCCGGGCAGCCATTTTCCGGCTGCCCGGCAGTTACATTCCGTCAAAATATGTGCGATCAGGTCGCATAATTGAGCGGGTTCTGGCGCACACCGTTGACCGTGACCTCCCAGTGCAGATGCGGACCGGTGGAGTTGCCGGTCGAGCCGACATAGCCGATCGTCTGCCCCTTGGAGACCTTCTGACCGACGCGCACGGCGATGGAGCTCATATGGCCGTAGAGCGTGGTAATGCCGTTGCCATGGTTGATGACCACGCAGTTGCCGTAGCCGGACACAGTGCCCGCCGTGATGATCGTGCCGCCGTCGGCCGCGACGATCGTCGCGCCGTAGCTCGCGCCGATATCCACGCCGGAGTGATACTTCTGCGTCTGATAGATCGGGTGATAACGCCAGCCGAAGGGCGACGTGATCGTGTGGCAGGACGGGCACGGCCACATCATGGAGCCGGTTGCGCCGTTGACCTTGCCCGGATCATAGCTCGGGTCGTTTTTCTTGTTTTGCTCTTCCTGACGGCGCAGCTCCTCGACCTGCTTGTCGATCTGCGACTGCACGGCCTGCTCCTGCTGCGCGTACTGATCCTGCACCTGCTTATAGGCATCAATATTAGACTCGAGGTTTGCCAGCAGTGCGGCGGCCTCGGAGGACTTCTGCTGCAGTTCGACCTGCTTGGTCTCAAGCTCGGACTGCTTATCCTGCAGCTCAACACGGGCGTCCTCAAGCTCGGCCTTGACGGTCTCGACCTTTCACGGGCAGCCGTCATGTCGGCCTGCACCTGTTTATTGTATGCAATGACCTCGCCGACCATGTCCATACGGGCAAGAAGATCGGAGAGACTGGTCGCCTCGAGCAGGATGGCAATGTAGGACATCTGGCCGTACTCCTCGAGATGGCGCACGCAGCCGCGGAAGCGCACCGTCTGTGCCTCTTCCTCCTGCTTTGCGGCCTCAAGCTCGACGCCCTTGTCCTCGATCTGCTGGTCATAGGCAGTGATCTGCTCCTTAACGACCTCGATCTCCTGCTGCGCCAGGTTCATCTCCTGATCCAGCGCGGCCTTTTGCTCAACGATGCTGGCCTTTTTGGCGCGAAGGTTGCTGATGGTCTTCTGCTGCTCCTTCTGCTTGGCCTGCAGCTCTTTGCGCTGCTGCGTGAGCTGATTGATCTCCGACTGCGACGCAGCCGATGCGTTGACCGGGATCAGCGCCGTCATGAGCGAGACGACAAAGATCAGCGCCAGCAGCACACAAATAACGGATCGAGCGACTTTGCGATTTGTTTTCATTCGTTTCCTCCTTAGACTTTCAGGTAATTGCGAATGGCCGTGAGTCCGCCGAAGACGCCGACGAGCACGCCCACACCAAGGAACACCAGCAGCAGCGGCAGCGCCACGGACGAAAACGGGAGCACCGTGATGATACCGGCCGCCATGGTGGACATGATCTTGCCGACGATCAGACTATAGAGCCCGAACTGGAGCAGGAACGCCACCAGCCCGCCGACCAGACCGAGCACCAGGCCCTCCACCACGAACGGCAGACGGATGAACCGGTTCGTCGCGCCGACCATCTTCATGATGGCGATCTCCTCGCGGCGGCCAAACGTGGCAAGCTTGATGGTATTGGTCATGATAAACAGGGATACCGCGATCAGGATCACGATCAGAACGACGGAGACAACGCTCACAATGTTCCGGAACGTGATGAAGTTTTCCGCGTAATCCAGATGCGCCGTGACATCGGCAATGCCGTCGATGTTCTTGAGCGCGGCCTGCATATCCTTCATGAGTGAGAGGTCATTGAGCGTCACAACATAGCGATGCCGGAAAACCGACGCGTCGATGTTGTCAAAGAGATCCGAGTCATACTCGGCCGTAAACGTCTGCATCGCCTGCTCGCGCGTGACGAACGTGACAGAGGCGACATTGTCGAGCGCAGCGATCTTCGGCTCAATGGCACGCGCCTCATCTTCCGAGAGCGTCTCATCGACATAGGCGATGACCTCGTTCTGGTTTTGCAGGCGGTCAATATTCTTGTCGATGTTGAGCGTCAGCATCGAGAAGCTGCCCATGATGAGCAGACACGCAATAATGATCGTGATCGACGCGAAAGACATGAAGCCGTGCGTGAAGATGTTCTTCACGCCCTGCGCGATCAGGTAGTTGAATCTATTCAGCTTCATATCCGTAGTACCCGTCCAATCCGTCGCTGACGACTCTTCCGGTGTCGATCGAGATGACACGCTTGGAAAAAGCGTCGACCAGTTCCTTTTCGTGCGTCACCACAAGGACTGTGGTGCCGAGCTCGTTGATCTTCTCCAGCAGCAGCATCAGCTCCAGACTGCGCACCGGGTCGAGGTTCCCGGTCGGCTCGTCGGCAATGATCATGCGCGGATTGTTCACGAGCGCGCGGGCAATCGCCACGCGCTGCTGCTCACCGCCGGACAGCTCCGCCGGATAGCGTTTTTCCCGGTCGACGAGGCCGACCAGCTCGAGCACCTGCGGCACACGGCGGCGGATCTCCTTATTGGACGCTCCGACCACACGCATGGCAAACGCAACGTTTTCATACACCGTCATTTTGTCGATCAGGCGAAAATCCTGAAAAATGACGCCCAGAGTCCGGCGCAGCTTCGGCAGCTTGCGGCGCTTGATGCCCTGCATGTCAAAGCCGTTGACCGTGATCTGTCCGGATGTGGGACTCAGCTCGCCGGTGATCAGCTTGATGATCGTCGTCTTGCCGGAGCCCGACGGTCCGACCAGAAACACGAATTCCCCTTCGTTGATCGTGAAGCTGACGCCACTGAGCGCCTCGGCTTCCGTGTTTCCGTAGACCATCCTCACATCGTTCATTTGAACCATAAGATGTCCTCCAATATGTTGGGCTTGCGCCCGCCCGGATGCGAACTCAGAACTTGGCGGTGTTCTGAGAATCGAGGTATTTCTTTACCATGACCGCGACCTTGAAGAGAATGGCATCCTCAAACTCGCGCAGATCCAGGCCCGTGATCTTCTTGACTTTTTCCAACCGGTATACCAAAGTGTTTCGATGAACGTAGAGCTTGCGCGCCGTCTCCGAAACATTGAGGTTGTTTTCAAAGAAGCGATTGATCGTGTCGAGCGTGTCCTCATCGAGCGCCTCGATGGGGTTTTTCTTGAACGCTTCGGACAGGAACATCTCGCACAGCGTCGTCGGCAGCTGATAAATGATGCGGCCGATGCCGAGGTTGTCATAGTGGATGACCGGCTTCTCGTTTTCAAACACCTTGCCGACCTCGATGGCAACCTGCGCCTCCTTGTAGCGGTCAGCCAGCTCGCGCAGGTGGTTTGCCGCCGTACCGATGCCGATGACCGTCTGCACGTGCAGCTCCGTCTGCACGGCGCGCTCGATCGTCTCCGCCAGCGCACAGACATCCTCCGACGTCTCGTCGGGCGCCATCTCCTTGATGACAACGATGTCCGACTCGCTCACGCTGAGCACGAAATCATGCTGCCGATCCGGGAACATATTCTGGATCAGCTCAAGCACGGCGATGTCCGTCACGTTCACCTGCCGCACCAGCAGCACGGCGCGCGAGACATCGGTGGTAAAGTGCAGCTCCTTGGCGCGCGCGTACACATCGCCCGGAAGGATATTGTCCGAGATGATGTTTTTGACGAATGCAGCCTTGTTGTGCTTCTCCTCGAAGTTCGTGCTGGCCTCCGTCATGCCGACGGCTGCAAGAATGCAGATGCTGCGCGCCGTCTGGTCATTGCCCTCCACGAACACGGCATACTCAAAGCGCGCCGTGCTGGCCGAAAGGATCTTATACGTGCGCGCGTCGGTCGAAAACAGCTGCTCCTGCACTTCTCCGACTGCAGCCTGAAAATCATCCAGGCGAGAGCCGATCATCGAGAGCTCGCTGCAAGCGATCACGAATCCCTGCTCGTCCACAACACCGATGCAGCGCGTAGTTGCATCCTTCATCTGAACGATCACGCCTTGAAAAATTCTGCTCGACATATCTTTTCCTCCTACGAACGGCCGCCGCAGTCGCCCACAGCACCTACCAATTTCCTGCCTTACATCATAGCCGATTTATGTGCATTTTTCAATAGAGAATTGGTCGTTTTTTGTGAATAATTTTCGAAATTTCGTGAGATAGACGGATAATTCTACAAGGTTTTGTCAACTATCACGAAGCGGGTTCTTCAAAAACAAGCATTGCTTCCTCCGCGCTCAGCTCTCGATAAGCCCCTGGAGCCAGCGTCGGATCGAGCGTCAGCGCTCCGATCGACAGCCGGTGCAGCTGCGAAACCGGCGTCCCGCAGCTGGCGAGCATGCGCTTTACCATGTGGTATTTCCCCTCATAGACCGTCACGCGGCAGCCGCCCTGCTCCGGCAGGCATTCGAGCCGCGCGGGCAGACACTGCGTCCCGTCACCGAGCACAACGCCCTGCGCGAAGCGCTCGGCATCCGCGCTCGTCGGCAGCCCGTCCGTGCGTGCAAAATAGACCTTCGGTACGTGCTTCTTCGGCGTGATAACGCGGTGGACATAGTCCCCGTCGTCCGTGATGAGCAGCAGCCCGGTCGTGTCCTTATCCAGACGTCCGGCCGGAACAAGACCGAAGCGCTGCAGCTCCGGCGGGAACAGATCCAGCACGGTCGGCTGACTGCGGTCGCTCGTCGCCGTGAGGACACCGGACGGCTTGTGGAGCATATAATAATGGCATGTCTGATAGTGCAGCGGCTGCCCGCGCAGACAGACGACTGCCGTCTCTGAGACCTTCTGCTCCGGCGCAGCGGCAGGTACGCCGTCGACTGTGACCTCGCCACGGCGGATATACATCTTCGCCTCGCGCCGGGAAGCGGCGCCGGTGTCGGCCAGATATTTGTCCAGACGGATCATGTCGCTCCCCTCCTCGATCGTCAAACAGCAATAGTATAGCATATCCGGCGGCAAATTTGAATAGGTTTGTTCCGGGGTGTGGTTATGAAGCTCAAATCCTTTCATTGGACAAGACGAACGGCCGTCTATGCGCTCATCGCGCTGGCGGTGGTGCTGACGCTTCTGGTTATCTGGCGCAGCAACGACGGCGTACTCTCGGCGCACTACAACGTCACCACGACCGAGGGGCGCATCACATATCTGCGCGCGCTCGGCTGGGAGGCTGATCCTGCGACCGAAACTGCGCAGGAGATCGTGCTCCCGCGCACATTTGACGGCGTGTTCGGCGATTACAACGCCCTGCAAAAGCAGCAGGGCTTCGACCTGTCCATCTACGCCGGCGAGACATGCAGCGTCTACACCTATCGCGTGACAAACTATGCCGGAACATCGGACACGGTGCTCGCGCAGCTGTTCGTCTACTGCAACCGCGTCATCGGCGGCGACATCCACGCGACCGCTATGGACGGCTTCATGCACGGCCTGCGGTGAGCGGAAAAACTTCAGAGCCAAGGGCAATCCGCCCTTGGCTCTGTCATTTTGTGTTGTGGGAAGCGCAGCTTCAAACTGCCGGGTGCGCGGCGTAACCGACATCGAGCGAATCGATGAGCGCCAGCACATTGCGGATCGCGCGCCTGCGTTCGGCCGCTCTGCGCCGCGTCTGCTCCTTGTGCCAGCGCTTTGTGCCCTTTCTGGGCGGTTCCTTTTGCTTCGGCGGCTTTTTCGTAAGGGCAGCGCGGGGCGCTCCCGGGTGATGCATCCGGTATGCATCGTGACTCGTTATGTAGGTGAAATGCTGCAGCAAGCTCTGAAAGCGGATACGCTGGTTGTGATAGCCGCGAATTGCAGACGCTGCGTCAGAAGCACGAAATTCTGTGTTTTTGTGGTACAGCATGGTCGTCCCGCTCGGGCTGACGGTCACGCGCCACTGACTGATCGGGCTGATGATCGAAAGATACAGGTCATTCAAATGAAAGGACATACCGTTTTCCCGGCAATAATTCAGGATAGCCATCTGCTCTTTTCGATACTGACGGAGGATGGGATTGCAGCGTCTGCAGAGCCTGTAGCCGGCATCAAGCGCCTCGGACAACGTCTCGAACGTGCCAATCGTCTCCGGGGCAAAGCCGCGGACGAGAAAACACGCTTGCATGTGGACGATCCTGCGATGACTTCGTTTGCTGTAATAAAACATGAACCGCACCTGCCTTTCCGGTATGGTTCCATCATAGCAGGTACGGTGTACAATAATACGGACATTGCGGTTCTTCCGGCATCTGTTATGCCGGGAATGCAGAAAAACCGCCGAGACCGGCGGTTTTTCTGGGATTTTGGCAGGGTCAGTCAATTTTGCGGGCTGAAAACCAAATCGAAGCCCAACGAAGTGGGTTCGATTTGGAAAGGAGGAGCAGCGGAGTGAGCGCGAGATGACTTTTGACGCAAAGCATAAAAAGTCGTCGCAAGCGATACGAAGCTTGCGACGACGTGGTCCGAGTGACAGGATTCGAACCTGCGGCATCCTGCTCCCAAAGCAGGCGCGCTACCAACTGCGCTACACCCGGTTATGTACTTTTCAGCGCGGCAGCATGCGTTTGCACACATTTTAAAAGGAACGGCGCTTTCTGCCGCACCCGTTTTCCGCGATCGCGCTCAGCAGCCGCGTGCGCTTTCAGACTGCACAGGCGGCAAACCTGTACATTTTGCAATTTGCGTAAAATAAAGTTTAACACATTCTTTAGAAATTCGCAACGGTTTTCTGCGTTGCAGTTTTGGGTCGGGTGTGGTATGCTCTACAAGTAAAATTATGATCTGTCAGGACAGGAGCATCAACTTATGAGAATGCGAAAAAAGCCCAACCTCGTCCCGCGCATGCAGCGCTGCGCCGCCACCATGATCACCGAGCCCGAGGCACTGCGCGGCCGCTGGCTGGAGCAGTTCCCCGGACATCGGGCGCTGCAGCTGGAGCTCGGCTGCGGCAAGGGCCGCTTCACGGCCGACACCGCGGCGCAGAATCCGGATATTTTCCTCGCCGCGATTGAGAAAGTGCCGGACGCGATGGTCGTCGGCATGGAGCGCGTGACCGAGCGCGGGATCGAAAATGTGCGGTTTCTGGATCGGGACGCGATCCATCTGCTGGATATGTTTGCACCCGGCGAAGTTTCGCGCATCTACATCAACTTCCCCGACCCGTGGAAAAAATCGCGCCAGTACAAGCGCCGCCTGACCTATGCGGGCTTTCTGGCGCTGTATGCAAATGTGCTGCCGCTCGGCGGCGAGATCTGGTTCAAGACCGACAACGACCCGCTGTTCGCCTTCTCTCTCGAGCAGTTCGAGCAGGAGGGCTGGCAGCTGCGCGAGGTCACGCACGACCTGCACGCCGACGGCCCGGTCGGCGTCATGACCGACTACGAGGCGAAATTCTACGATCAGGGCATCACGATCAACCGCTGCGTGGCGGTGAAAACGGAGGACACGAAATGCGACTTGTATCCTGGAATGTCAACGGACTGCGCGCCTGTGTGACCAAGGGCTTCGCGGACACGTTCCGCGCGCTGGACGCCGACATCTTCTGCCTGCAGGAGACGAAGCTCCAGCCCGGTCAGATCACGCTCGAGCTGCCGGTATCACCAGTACTGGTGCAGCGCCGAGAAGAAGGGCTACTCCGGCACTGCCCTCTTCACAAAGGCCGAGCCGCTCGACGTGCAGTATAACCTCGGCCTGCCGCAGCACGATCTGGAGGGCCGCGTCATCACGGCCGAATACCCGGAGTTTTATCTTGTGTGCGTCTACACGCCGAACGCGCAGGACGGTCTGCGCCGGCTGGAATACCGGATGCAGTGGGACGATGCGTTCCGTGAGTTCGTCTGCTCGCTCGACCGGCACAAGCCGGTCGTGATCTGCGGCGACATGAACGTCGCAGCGACCGAGATCGACCTGAAAAACCCGAAGCGCAACGTCGGCAACCCCGGCTTCAGCCCGGAAGAGCGCGCAAAATTTCAGGAGCTGCTGCACGCCGGCTTTACCGATACGTTCCGCGCCCTGCACCCGGACGAGCGGGACGCCTACTCGTGGTGGAGCTACCGCTTCCACGCGCGGGAAAACAACGCCGGCTGGCGCATCGACTACTTCCTGTGCTCCGACCGCGCGGCGGAGAAGATCGAGAACGCCGGCATCCGCTCGGACATTTACGGCAGCGACCACTGCCCCGTGGAGCTTGAGATCGCATTGTGAAGATCGGAAACGTAGACATTCACGGCCCGCTCGTGCTCGCGCCCATGGCAGGCGTGACCGATGCGCCGTTTCGCGCACTGTGCCGCGCGCAGGGCGCCGCCCTCACCTGCACGGAAATGGTGAGCGCCAAGGCGCTGGTCTATCATGACGAAAAGACGAAGCAGCTGCTCTGGTCACCGCCGGACGAGCATCCTGCCGCCGCACAGATCTTCGGCCACGAGCCGGAGGTCATGGCCGAGGCCGCACCCATGGCGCTGGAATACTCCGGCGCGGACATTCTCGACATCAACATGGGCTGTCCGGTCGGGAAGGTCATCCGCAGCGGCGACGGCTCGGCGCTCATGCGCGACCCGGAGCTCGCCGGGCGCGTCATCGAGGCGGTCGTCAAGGCTGTTGACGCACCCGTGACCGTGAAATTCCGCAAAGGCTGGGACGGCGGCAATGTCAACGCCGTGGCCTTTGCGCAGATGTGCCAGCAGGCTGGCGCGTCCGCCATCGCCGTGCACGGGCGCACGCGCGTGCAGATGTACGCCGGCCGTGCCGACTGGGACATCATCCGCGACGTCAAGCGCGCCGTAACGATCCCTGTCATCGCAAACGGCGACATCTTTTCCGGCGCGGACGCTGCGCATATCCTGCGCTACACGGGCGCGGATCTCGCGATGATCGGCCGCGGCAGCTTCGGCGATCCGTGGCTGTTCGCGCGCGGCAACGCCGCCATCGCAGGTGAGCCGGAGCCGGCGCTTCCGCCGCTGCGCGAGCGGATCGAGGCGGCGCTGCATCAGATCGAATTTGCCGCCGACATCAAGGGCGAACGGCTGGCGTGCCTTGAGGCGCGCAGCCAGTTTTGCTGGTATCTGCGCGGCGTGCCGCACGCCAATGTGTACAAGCAGGAGGTCGTGCACGTGGAGACGCTCAACGACCTGCGGCGCATCACGCACACCATCCAGCGCGACTTGCGGGACTGACCGCAGAAAGGCAAAAGATCCATGGATCAGGACGAGGAACGGCGCATCATCGCTCAGGTATGTGCCGGGGACGCCAACGCTTTTGAGGCGCTGGTCGTCGCCTACCAAAAACAAGTGTATAACCTCGCCCTGCGCACCGTCGGCAACGAGGAGGACGCCGCCGACATGACACAGGAGGTGTTCCTGCGCGCCTATCGGGCGCTGGGCACCTTCCGCGGCGAGAGCAAATTTTCCGTCTGGCTCTACCGGCTGACGACGAACGTGTGCATCGACTTTCTGCGCAGCCGCCGGCGGCACCCGACCGTGTCGCTCACGGCGGCGGACGAGGATGACGAGCAGCCGCAGTTTGACATTCCCGCCGACGAAGCCTCCGGCCCAGAGCAGCAGCTTGCGCGCAGCGAGCTGCGCCGCGCCGTCGTGCGCGGGCTGGATCGTCTGCCGGACGATGCGCGCAGGATCCTCATCCTGCGCGAGCTTGACGGGCTGTCCTATGCCGAGATCGGCAAGGTGCTGCGCCTCGAGCCAGGCACGGTGAAATCGCGCCTGTTTCGCGCGCGGCGAAGACTGTGCGAATTTCTGCGCGACGACGGGAACCTTCCTGACCGCTATGCGTCAAAGCAGACAAAGGGGGGGCGGATGTATGAACACCTGTGAGCATTACCGGCTGCAGATCAGTCAGCTGCTTGACGGCGAGCTGCCGGAGGCACAGCAGCAGACGCTGCGCGCACATCTGCACACCTGCCCGGACTGTCAGCGCGTCTATGAAGGCTTTCTGACGCTGCAGGCAGCCGTGCGCGGCACGGCTGCCGAGCCCCCCGCCGACCTGACGGCGCGTATCATGCAGCAGGTACGCCATGAGCCAGTTCCGGCAGCGCGTCCCGCGCAGCCGACACCGGTGCGCAGAGCGCCGCGTACCAAAGAAACGGCGAAAAAGCGCCCGGACGGGCGTATCTCTCCCCTGCTGCCGATCTCGGTCATGGCGGCATGCCTCGCGCTGATCCTCGGCGCAACGCTGTGGTTCGCCCCGCACCGAAATCCATCCGGCAGCGGCAGCACAGTGCTCGACAGCAGTCAGGCACAGACCGCAGCCGTGACACCCGCCGATAACGACACTGCAGAAAGGGAACTCACGCCCTCCCCTGCGCCGGAAAATGCACCGGTGCTCGACGACAGTGTGAGCAGTCTGCTTTTCTCCGTCCCGGACGACAACGCAAAAGGCAGCGGCGCGGAAAGCGGTACGCTGCATATCTCTGATCGCAAGACCATCGAGGCGCTCTCGGAGCTTCTGGTGCGCACGCAGCCGACGCAGCCGCCCGACACCTCAAGCGCACCGCTGTGCACGCTTGAGGAGACAAGCGCCGACGGCACGGCCACGCGCGTGACCGTCTGGATCGACGGCAAGGATATCGTCTTTGTCAGCAGCACGGACGCGCAGTATTACCGCGTGCCGGATGCAGCAGCGGAGTTTTGCCGTCTGACCGGTCTTCCGGAAAACAGAGCATAACATCAGCCTATATTGAACCTTCAGCCCGATAAGCGACCGCTTATCGGGCTGAAGCGCCATTTTTTCAATAAATTGCTGCAAAAATGCGATAAAAAACTGTGAATTTTTGAACATCCTTGGAAACCATTTACTTGAAACGCGCGAAAACGTGTGCTATAATTTATCATGTTTATGTTGGCTTTGCCATTTTCGTGACAAGCAAACGCAATTCTTAACAATATGGCATTTATGCCATCAGGAGGATAATTACTCGTGAAACGTATCAAAGTATCGAACAATGTGATCAGAAGAATGCCCCGCTATCTCCGCAAGCTCGACGACCTGAACGCTGCCGGGATCGAACGCATCTCTTCCGGTGAGCTTGGCCGCCAGATGGGGCTGACTCCCTCGCAGATCCGTCAGGACTTCAGCTGCTTCGGCGAATTTGGCCAGCAGGGCTATGGCTACAACGTGGTGGCGCTGCGCGGCGAGGTCGCCAAGATCCTCGGTATGGACCGCAACTACACGGCCGTTCTGGTCGGCGTCGGCAACATCGGCCGCGCGCTCGTGGAAAACTTCTGCTTTGAGCAGTACGGCTTCACGCTCAAGGCTGCGTTCGACATCAACCCCGATCTCGTCGGTAAGGAGATGCACGGCATCGTCGTGCACGACTTCTCCACGCTTGATGAAATCCTCGCGGATATCCAGCCGGACGTCGCCGTGCTCTGTGTGCCGAAGGCCATGGCCAACGACGTCGCCAACGAGATCTGCTCCGTCGGTGTGAAGGCCATCTGGAACTTCACAAACACCGAGCTGCAGGTCAAGGATGCCGAACCCATCATCGAGAACATCCACTTCTCGGACAGCCTGCTGGCGCTCGGCTATTACATCGCTGAGAACCAGGACGAGGCGGAAGCCCGCGCCGCCAAGACCAAAAAAGCCTGACACGACCGCCAAAGGAGGTCTGCCTCTTGAAAATCAAGCGACTGATCTCGTTGCTGCTGATTCTAGTGCTGCTCGGCGGCTCCATGCCCGTGCTGGCAGCCAACGCCGGCAGCCGGCAGGATCCGCTGCTGTCGCGCAGCTATGTGCAGACGTGGTCGTCCGACTTGCTCGCCCGCGTCGAGGAAACCGCACGCACCGCCGTACAGACAGCGCTTGACAAGGCGCTGCAGACGTATGATGCCTCTCTGAGCACCGGCGCCGGAAAGAGCCGCATCTGCACGCTCTTCGCCGGGAACACGGTGGAGCTCAAGACCGGCGACTGCTTCACCGTCCTGAGCGGAGACGCTGCCGTGAGTGTTGCGTCCGGTGCGCTCGTTGACGCGACCGACGGCAGACAGGCCGCAACCGGCGCGCTGCAAACCGCGCACCGCTACATCGCATGCGAAAATGTGCAGGCAACGATCACCTGTACGCAGACCGGCACGCTGCTGCTGTCGGCGGGTGCTTACGTCACCCGCTATGTGGACGTGCCCGCAACGGCGTGGTATGCGCCTTATGTGGAGTATGCCACTGTCAACAAGCTCATGAGCGGCATCGGCAACCGGTGCTTTTCTCCGGACACCGTGCTCACGCGCGGCATGTTCGTGACCGTGCTGGGGCAGCTTGCGCAGATCGATGAGGATGCCTATCCCGGCACATCCTTCAACGACGTCGAAATCGGCAGATGGTACGCCCCCTTTGTGGAGTGGGCCGCGCAGCATGGTGTCGTCAGCGGCACCGGAAACGGACGCTTTGAGCCGAACGCACCGATCACGCGCGAGCAGATGGCGTCGATCGTCGCCCGCTATGTGCAGAGCACCGGTGCGACGCTCCCGACGATCACCGACCCTGTCGTGTTCAAGGACATGGATGCGGTCTCCGGCTGGGCGCTTGAGGGCGTGGAGCTTATGCGCATGACCGGCATCATCTCCGGCGACGAAAAGGGGTACTTCCTCCCCCTCGGTCAAGCGACACGCGCGCAAGCCGCAACCGTTTTCACGCAGCTGCGGGAAGCGATCCTGCGCGCGGAAACATGAACTTTATCTTTTTATGATTTTGAATCGATCGGCGGAGCCTGCGGCTCCGCCGATCTGCACAAAGGAGTTTTTACATGTCTGATACGATCGCCGCCATCGCGACCGGCAACGTCCTGTCCGCGATCGGCATCCTGCGTCTGTCCGGTGACGGGACGCTCGCCGTCATCGACCGCGTGTTTCACCCCGCCAACGGCCGCCCAATGTCCGAGGCGCCGAACCGCCAGCTCGTCTATGGCGCGTTCTGCGACACCGACGGCCAGACGCTCGACCTCTGTCTGTGCACCGTCAGCCGCGGCCCGCACAGCTATACCGGAGAGGACACGGCAGAGCTGCAGTGTCACGGCTCGCCGGCCGTGCTGCGTGCAGGACTGCAGGCGCTGTTCGCCGCCGGCGCGCGGCAGGCGCTGGCCGGGGAGTTTACCAAGCGCGCCTTTCTCAACGGGCGCATGGATCTCACGCAGGCCGAAGCCGTCATTGACCTCATCCACGCCGAGACCACGCGCGATGCGAAAAATGCCGCCGGTCAGCTCGGCGGCGCGGTGCTGCGGCGCGCACAAAGTGTATATGATGCGTTGCAGGACATCGCCAGTCACTATCACGCCGTGATCGACTACCCCGATGAGGACATTCCGGATTTCCAGCTCAATGCTTATGAGGCCACCATGCAAAACTGCATCACACAGCTGCAGTGCCTGCTGGACACGTTTTCCCGGGCAAATGTGCTCCACGGCGGCGTGCCCGCCGTGATTCTCGGCCGCCCGAACGCGGGCAAGTCCTCCCTGCTCAATGCCCTGCTCGGCTATGAGCGCGATCGTGACCGACGTGCCCGGCACAACCCGCGACACGATCGACGCGCGCGTCACGCTCGGCGGCGTGCTCCTGCGCCTGACCGACACAGCCGGATTGCGCGACACGGCCGACCCAGTCGAGGCCATCGGCGTCAACCGTGCGCTGGATGCAGCCGCAGACGCGGCGCTTGCCATTGCAGTGTTCGACGCAGCGCACCCGCTCGATGAGGATGACCGTCAGGTCATCGACGCGGCACAGGCCGCGCAGGTGCGCATCGCGGTACTCAACAAGTCAGACCTGCCCGCCGCTGTACAGCCGGAGGCGCTTGCAGCACGGTTTGACGCCGTGTGCGTGCTCTCGGCGAAGGAGCGCACGGGGCTTGCATCGCTCGAGCGCGCCGTGGCAGAGCACTTCCCCGCTCCGGACGCGCCGGCCGGTGAAATCCTCACCAATGCCCGCCACGCCGAGGCCATCGGCCGGGCGCTGGAATCGCTGCGCGCTGCACGTGAGGCAATGCTGCAGGGCGTGACGCCGGACGCCGTGCTCACGGAGGCCGAGGAGGCCATGTCCGCCATCGGCGAACTGACCGGTGCCTCCATCCGCGAGGATATCACCAACCGCATCTTTGCGCGCTTTTGCGTTGGAAAATAAAGAAATACAGCAAACGGCCGCCGGTTTTGACCGGCGGCCGTTTGCTATGCAGTTTCAGCGAAATGTGATGCCGCCGCGCTCCGATGTGCGCACGAGCACAACGCCGAGCAGCAGCGCCAGCGCCTCATAAATGCCCATGGTCAGCCAGACGGCATTGCCGCCAAAAACAGCCGGTACGGCAAAGATGATCACGCTGTCCAACAGGAAGCTGCGGCACAGATTCAAAATGACTGCCTGCTTCGTGCGCTTGGTCGAATACAGGTAGGCTGATATAAGCGTATTCACGCTCATGATGATGAAGCCCCACGCATAGCGCGGCATATATGCCACGGTGCAGGCAAGCGTCTGGGCGTCCGCGCCGAACATTCTGCAGATCGGCCCGCCGACAAACAGCAGCACGATGTTGATGAGCGCGCTGCCGATGAGGTCAATGAGCACACCGGCGCGAAAATACCACTTGAGATCCTGCGCATCGCGCGCACCGTAGCTCTGGCCGAACAGCGGCTGCAGGCCGCACGAGACGCCGATGAAGACCGCCGCGGAAAACGATGCCACATAGCAGATGATCGAATAGGCATTCACGGCCATATCACCGAGGCGGGCAAGGAGCACATAGTTTGTGCACAGCGTCGCCACCGGGACAGCAAACTGCGCAATTGCCTCCGGCGTGCCGCGCAGCAGGAGCTTGCGCACAAGCGCTCCGGAAAGCCGAAATCGTCCGACACGCAGCCTGCCGCGGCGCAGGAAAAAGTGCGACGACACGATCAGCATGCCGCAGGTCTGTGAGATGCCGGTCGCAACGGCCGCGCCCATCAGCCCCTTTTGCAGCGGGAACACGAACAGCCAGTCGAGGAAAATATTGATGACTGTCGAGACGATCGAGGCGACGCTCACAAGCACAGGTGAGCCGTCGTTGCGGCAGTAGTTGTTCAAAAACGTCATCATGCCTGACGGCACGGCGAAAAGCGAATACCAAAACAGGTAGTCGCATACGAGCCGGTGATACGTCTCGTTCGCGCCGAGCAGCGTCGCGATCTCCGATGTCAGGCAGGTGCCGACCAGCATCATGACGACAGCGACCGTCAGTGTCCCGGCAAGCGAGTGCATGAACGCCTGGTTTGCACCCGTGATGTCCCCGCGGCCGATGCGCACGGCCGACACCGTCACGCCGCCGACGACCGTAAGCATGACAAAGGCATTGAGCACCATCACAAACGGCCAGACCAGATTGACCGCGCCGAGCGCGTCCGTGCCGATGCCCTGCCCGACGAAGATGCCGTCGATGATCGTAAAGAGAAAATAGGCGCAGTTGCCGAGAATGGTCGGCAAAACGTACTGCGAGAGCTTTTTCATTCGGATGTTCATAGCGCCTCCGGGCACGCGGATTTCCGCCTGCTACGCGCACGCGCGGCCGCACAGTGCATGCCGCTCAAAACGTGCCCTCGCGCACATCATAACGGTTTGTCAAGCACCTGTCAAGCATTCCCTTGCGCAATAAATTTTCACGTGCGCGCTTGAAAACCTAGTATTCATATGTTATTATTATAGATACTCAGATATTAAGGGGGCTTTCCCGTGAAAATATCCACCAAGGGGCGCTATGCCCTGCGCATGATGCTCGACCTCGCGGAGCATCAGGGTGACGGCTACGTCGCGCTCAAGGACATCGCGCAGCGTCAGGGCATCTCAAAAAAATACCTCGAGCAGATCGTTCCCATGCTCGGCAGAGCGGACGTTTTGCGCACAACGCGCGGCTATCAGGGCGGTTACCGGCTGGCGCGCGCGCCGCAGGAGTATACCGTCGGCGAGATCCTGCGCCTGACGGAAGGCGGCCTCGCCCCGGTCGCCTGTCTTGATCAGCACCCGAACCCGTGCCCGCGCTGCGGCGCATGCGCCACCCTGCCCATGTGGGAGGGGCTGGAGCGGGTCATCCGCAATTATCTCGATGGCATCACGCTGCAGGATCTGCTCGAGCAGCAGACGGCGCGCGCCGCGAACGACTACGTCATCTGAAAACAGCACTTTGCACAAAAACCTCCGGCAGTTCAAACTGCCGGAGGTTTTTCGCTCTGGTGATCCCGGTCACTGCTGCTGCGCATCGCTGTAGAGCGAGAACGCTCCGTTCGCGACGCTGTCGAGCATATCAACGGTGAACGCCTGCGCGCGCTCCGCGTCCCGGTCAAGCAGCGCACAGTAGAGCTCGAGCTTGTTCTGGTACAGGCGGTTGCCGCCGTAGCGCCGGCTGTACAGGCTCCAGAAATGCAGCCCGTAGGTATGGATAGAGTTATACAGCAGCGGCAAAAATGCGTTGCGCGACAGCACGCTCAGCGCATGGTGGAACTGAAACGTCGCCTCAGCGCGCTCCTCATCTGTCCTTCCGCTCTTGATCGCATCGAGCAGCGGCGCAAGACCGTCGAGCTCCTCCTGCGTGGCGCGCTCGGCCACAAGCTTCACGCACAGGCACTCGTTGGCGCTGCGCACCTCCAGCAGCGAGCGGACCTCATCGTCGCGCATGACGCCGCCGTTGTAGTTCAAAAGCGCCGTGAGCGTGTCGAGCGAGCCGTTCTTGCGGTAATCGCTGACGTAGACACCCTGCCGCGTGACGATCTCCACAAACCCCATTTTTTCAAGCTCGACCAGGCCGGCCGAGATCACCGGACGGCTCACGCCCATGCGCGCGCTCATCTCGCGCGCCGGCGGCAGCTGGTCACCGGGAACAAGCTCCCCGGAAATGATCATGGCCTCGATCTTCTGCACAAATTGATCCGTGAGTGATACTGCCTCAATCCTATCGAATCCCATCATATTCACCTCTGAATGGACTGAAACGTGCTTGGTATTACCACGTGCCCTTTGGTATGAAAATATCATCATTTTGACGAACTGTCAAGGAAGAAAGTCGGCATTTTTCCGAAAATGTTAAAATTGAAACACATATCGTTGATTTTTCATGGCTACTGCTATATGATAATACTGAAATCTGGTAATACCACGTCCAGAAACACAAACATCAGGAAGGAAGGGGAAACATTTGAAAGATCTGAAGCATCTGATCTACTTTGAAAACCTTCTGGAAGACGCCAACAACGAGTTGGTTCGGCAGGCTCAGGCGGACGGTAACATCGTCCTCGGCTACACCTGCTATCACATTCCGGAGGTCCTCCTCAACGTAGACAACTGCATCTCTGTGCGACTCAGAGCTCCCAAGACCGGTTCGCTGGATATCTCGACGTACTACATGTCCAACTATACCTGTGACTACGCACGTGCGCTCGTCGAGCGTGCGATCGAGGGTGGCTATCAGTTCCTGGATGCGCTGATCGGTGTGGACGCCTGCTCGGCCATGAACCGCTCCATGGAGCACTTCGAGGTCCTGAAGGTCAACAGCAAGGAGAAGTTCTTTGTCACGCACACCGACATGCCGCTCAAGGTGACCGATTACTACATCGACGCCTACACCACGCAGATGCGCGAGCACGTGCTCAACCGTCTGACCGAGACCTTCGGCGTTGACACCTCCGACGAGGCACTGCGCAAGGCAGTCGCCGAGCACAACGAGGTCTGCGAGATCATCAGCGAGATCGCTGAGATGCGCAAGCTCGATAACCCGATCATCACGGGCTATGAGTTCCACATCCTCAACCTCGTGAGCTACGCCTGCCCGAAGGCGCTCATCCTGCCCTACCTGCGCGAGACGCTCGCTGAGCTCAAAAAGCGCAAGCCGGACGCCAAGAGCCCGTACCGTGCCCGCGTTGCCATCGTCGGCAGCGAGATCGACGATCCCAGCCTGACGAAGCTCATCGAGGGCTGCGGCGCGCTGATCGTGTCCGACCGTTTCTGCTTCGGCAGCACGCCGGGCCGCGAGGTCATCGAGCTCAACGACGAGGAAGACGTCCTGCGTCAGATCTGCCGTCACTACATCGAGACCAGCGAATGCGCTCGCTACATCTCCAACGAGAAGGTGCAGCAGCGCCGCGAGACGGCTGACCGTCTGGCGCGCGAGTACAAGGCGGACGGCATCATCTACGAGCAGATGAAGTACTGCGACTACTGGGGCTTCGAGCGTGCTCTGGCGAGCTACGTGCTCAACACTGAGTACGGCTGGCCGGTCCTGAGTATCGACCGTGTGTACAACAACGGCTACTCGGGTCAGCTCCGCACGCGTGTTCAGGCGTTTGTGGAGAGCCTGGAGATCAAGAAGATCCAGAGAGAAAGGGGTGCCAAGTAATGGGCAAGGTGAAATATCCCAATCCGAAATTCTTCAAAGCGAAAGACAAAATGGACTGGGCTGCTCAGGCAGAGAACCTGAAACTGGTCGGCGGCATCTTCTGGGAAATGTTCAAGGAGACCGACTGGAAAAAGTTCGGTGAGGGCTGGAAGAACATTCTCGTTTCCGACCGTGACCGTATCAAGGAAGAGTACAAGGCTTTCGCAGCCGCCTCCGCGAAGGATAAGATCGACCTCATCCTCAACGGTGAGCGTCACCTCGGCCGCCTGTATCGCGACGGCGCCATGTGCACCGTGCGTCGTGAGTGGCGCGGCATCAAGGACACGGTCTATGACTTCTATGAATGGGCTCGTCTGTGGGGCATGCTGCTCATGTCCTTCTCCAAGGACCTGATCCCGGCTATGAACCAGACGCTGTACTATCGCTGGATGGTGTCTTACTTCTGCTGCCACAGCTTCATGGATAAGAACATCCTCGGCCTGCGCGGCTCCAACCTGCGCATGAGCCACGAGCTTACCTACTGCATCTACCGCTACGTCGCTGAGAACCTTGTCATTCTTGCCAAGGGCGACAGACGCAACGGCAACAGCGAGGAGCTCAACAGCAAGCTCGTTCTGATCGACGAGATGACCATGGCGCAGATCATGGCCGGCTTCCCGACCCTGTACGGCATCCCGCACCAGCTGCTGCCGGTGTTCCTGGTCTCCGAGATCGACCAGCTCACCTGCATCCCGTACATCGACGCCGTCGAGTCCTTCGGTCTCCCGGCCGATACCTGCCCGGTTCCGACGTCCGAGTGCGGCGCGCTCGTCATCGACGCTCTGCCGCATCTGGGCAGCTGCTATATCTCCAGCTCCATGCCGTGCGACGGTTCCGTCATGGCGTCCAGCTACTTTGGCCGCCGCTTCCCCGACATTCCGGTGCACCACCTGTGCTTCCCCGTCCGCTACGAGGACGAGCTGACCCTCGATGCCGCTGTCGAAGACGTCAAGGAGTGCATCCACTTCATCGAGAATCAGACCGGTGAGAAGTGGAGCTGGGATGCTTACTTCACCGCAATTAAGCGCTTCAACATCGAGACCGACTACGAGCTGCAGAAGTGGGAGATCAACAAGACCGCTTACCCGCAGCTGATCGGCCCGACCTACGAGCTGTTCCGCAAGTGGTGCTACGAGATGGACGGCGGCCTCGATCCGCGTACCATCAAGTCCTGCGAGAAGGTCAACAAGATCCTCCTCAAGGGCTACAAGAATAAGGAGCAGGCCTGGCGCAACAAGATGCGCTATCGTGCCATCACCTGGAGCTGCCCCCCGCACTACTACGCCAACTTCTCCAACTGGCTGGCCAACAGCTGGGGCATCAATGTCGTCGTTGAGATGGAATCCCTCAACTTCACCAAGCACCTCAACACCTCCGATGAGACCGAGGCTCTGCGTGACATGGCCCGTCTGTACGAGCGCATGGTCATGCGCCGCCACACCAACGGTGGTTACCACAACGTCGTCACCGAGCTGTGGCGTCAGTGCGAGGCTTGGAACACGGGCATCGTCATCATGTGGCAGCACGTCGCGTGCAAGAACATGGCTACCGTTCAGGGTCTGCTCGACGAGCAGGGCCGCGAGCTGGGTCTGCACCTGATCTGGATCCCGCACGACCTGATGGATCCGCGTACTGTTTCGCGCCCATGCGCGACACGGTCTCGAGCTATATGGACACCGTCATGAACGCCAAGCCGGTCGACGAGACGCTGCTCGACTTCGCAGACGATGTTTGCATGTAATCATTTATTGAATTGAAGGAAAGGATATAGATAACTATGAAATACTTTGGCGGATGCGACGTAGGTTCCACCTACACGAAGGCAGTCATTCTGGACGAGAACGGCAAAATGTGCGCCGACACCACGATTCGCAGCAAGATCAACGCTGAGCAGTCCGCGATCGCGGCAATGGAAGAAGTCTGCGGCAAGGTCGGCCTGAAGGACTCCAAGGATCTCGCTTACCTGATCGGCACCGGCTACGGCCGCAACAAGGTCCCGTTCGCTGACGAGAACATCTCCGAGATCTCCTGCCACGCCATGGGCGTGCACGTCACCAACCCCGAGGTCCGCGCCATCATCGATATCGGCGGCCAGGACGTTAAGGGCATCAGCATCGACACCGACGGCACGGTCAAGAGCTTCGCGATGAACGATAAGTGCTCTGCCGGTACCGGCCGTTTCTTCGAGGCCATGGCCCGCTCCTTCGAGATGAGCCTGCCCGAGTTCTCGAACCTGTCCCTGTCTGCAAAGAACGTCATCCCCATCACCGCCCAGTGCACGGTGTTCGCCGAGTCCGAGGTCATCACCCTGGTGGGCGAGGGCAAGCCCATGGACGAGATCGCCGCGGGCATCCAGATGGCCGTGGCCAAGCGCTGCTTCGTCATGGCCAAGAAGGCCGGCGCCACCGACAGCATCACCCTGACCGGCGGCTGCGCCAAGAACGCCGGTCTGAAGCAGGCCATCGAGCGGGTGCTGAAGCTGAAGGTCGTCGACCTGAAGACCGACCCCCAGCTGATGGGCGCCCTGGGCGCCGCCGAGTACGCCAGCCAGAAGGGCATGGCCAAAGGGCGCCTGATCTCCCGGCACAAAGCCCAAACGAAAGGAATGGTCAGATAAATGAAGAAGGCTGCATATTCGGCAAGGTCTTTAAGTTCCTCTTTAAAGGCCGTCTCGCTCACCGTTCGTGCTGCTCTTCACCGTCTATATGCTGAACCTCGACATGAAGCTGGTCGGCTGGCTCTACGGTCCTGAACAAGTTCCACGACCGTAAGCCGAGAATATATCGTTCTAAGCGATGGGCTCTACAACAGTACCATCAGGAGCTGAGGCGCGAAGCTCGGCGCCCTGCGCCCGCAACCTGGGCCTATGAGCCCTCGCGCGCGTGGCGACCTGGGCCAGAACGAGCTGGTGCTCACCCGCGACGCGGCATTCGAGCTCGGCGGCGGCAATAACCCCGCCTCAACTGCACCTGCGTGACGACCGACGCCTCGCTGGTGCCCGGGACCGGATAATGCTCGTCGGCCCCGACCTCGGCTCCATCCGGGCGGACACCCCCTTTGCGCGGATAGTGCTGCTGCGTCAACGACATCAGCGGCGACGACCAGGAGGCGTTCCGCGCGATAAGGGACATGGAGTTCGTGAAGTACCATGTCTACCCGGAAGGCTACATGATGCGCGTGTCGCCCGAGAATCAGCGCGAGCAGGTGCGCGTCTCGAAGCAGGCCGTGAAGCGGGGCATCAGCTTCCGCGCCATCGGCAACAGCTTCATAAAAATACAAAAGGAAAACAAGCTGATAGATCACGTCTGCGTCATCTTCGTGACCGGCGACCGCGAGCTGTGCAAGGAGCTTGCGGAGACTGCAAAAGCGGGTGGACAAGATAACCCTGACGCTCAACCATCATGGACGGACTGTCCGACTGACTGCTCGGTCTGTTCCTTCAAGCAGGTGTGCGACGAGGTCGAAGGCATGAAGGAGCTGCACTTCAAAAAGGGCGAAGGCCCCATGAAGCTCGACTAAAAGCACATAAAAAGGCTGCGCCGCCCCGGAAACAGCTCCGGGGGCGGTGTTTTTTTGCGCGCGGGCCGTTGCAAGCCGCGCCGACGCATGGTAAAAGGCTGGAGTTGAAAAACGCAGATCTTGTATATTCCCGGTTTGAGAGGAGCAAACAAAATGAAAAAGACTGCACTTGCGCTGCTGTTGGCCCTGCTGACCTCCGGCGCCCTGGCCTCCGACGACGAGAGGCAGGCCCGTGGCCAAGGTCGGCAACGAAGTATTTTATTCCTTCGACGATGCGTTGAAGGCGCTGAAAGAATCTAAGACCGAGTACTGGCTCGACCTGCTCAGGGACGTCACCGTTGATGATGCGCGCAGTATGTAATAGATTCATCAGTCCAAATCGACGCCAATGGATACACGCTCACGCTCAATGCCCTGAGGACGAGGATGCGTGCATCTTTACAATATCGAAAGGGTGCTTCTTAGAAATAAGCAGTGCTGAGCTGGTCATCAACGGCAACGGTAAGGGGGCAACAGTCTTCAAAGCCCCATGGCCCCGCCTACACAGATACACGTTCGGCGGTGCTCCTTACCGCATCAGATGTCTACATCTCCAACTTTGAGAATGTCTTTGACTTTTGAGAGACGGATAATCCCAAGAGCGTATCCGTATACGGCGGCTCGCTCAACATCACCGATATCAGCGGCAGCGTCAACGGCGGCAACTGGAGTATTGATAGCAATGTGAACATCAGCAACTGCACCGGCTCCGGCTTCACCGCGGACTTCGCTTGGCCTTTACAGAGACAGCAGCATGACCGTCAGCGGCATCGGCTCCAGCGGCATCGTTACGGGAGGGCTGAATGTAGCTGAATACATCTATCTGACAGTCAGAGGCTGCGGCTCCAGCTGCCCATCGCCTCCGACGAGGCGCCCGACGGGGTGTCCTACAAGTACCCCGTGGAGATAAGGAGCGGGCGGCAATGTCACGATCGGGTATGACGCCAAAGCTGGTGCTCGAGGGGGCAACAATATAAACAGCGTGTACCTCGTGAGCGGGTCGAGCTGGTACGCCGCGGCCCCTCCTGCACGCGCCGCGGCGAGGGCGTGAGCGACGGCGAGCAGCCGGGGGGCGATAACCCGCGAGCAGCTGGTGACGATGCTGTACCGTCTGGCCGGCGAGCCGGAGACCACCGGCGAGCTGACGGCTCGGACGCGGCGAGCGTGAGCAGCTGGGCGAACTGCGATGATCTGGGCGATGGAGAACGGGCTCATCGAGGGCGACGAGACCGGCGCCGTGAACCCCAGCGCCACCGCCACCCGCGCCGAGCCGCCGCCCTCTGCCCGCTACCTGACCGCCTGACTTCGCTGCGCGCTTCGCGCGCGTTTGAAAGTTTCGTCCACCTTTTCAAAGGTGGTAGAGTCCAGAGGCAAAGCCTCTGGCCGCCTTCCGCAGGCGCGGAACCCTCGCGCAGGGGGGGTCTAAGGGGGAACCCTCGCCGGGGGTTCCCCCTTTTATCTTTACCCTTGTGCGTGTGCGCCGATACGTTGGGTGGTGGTCGTTACCTTGTCCTGCGATTCGACCCCATTTCTTTGGTGCTTGCCCAAAGAAACGGTGTCGAGCCGCCAAAGAAAAGCGCTTTTTTAACTCGGCGGCTCCACCATCCGCGTGAGCGCTACCGGCCGGTGGTCGGGACGTTCCTCGCCCGACTTGGGGTGGGGGCTGGTGCTTGTCTGGGGGTTTGTACGGGTGCGCCGTTTTCTTGGGTAGAAATTGTGCCCCCTGCCCGTTCCACCCCATTTCTTTGCTCTTGCCCAAAGAAACGGGGTGGAGCCCCAAAGAAACGCGCTTATGGGTGCCGCCACGGCAGCTGTTCGGTCCCACCCGCCTCTCCCACGAACTCGAAGCCCCAACATCACAGCCGACTGCGTCAAGCTGACTTGAGCGCCCGGTCAACCACCAAGCCCCTCCCCAAGTCGGGCGAAGATGAGTAAAGACACCGAGGCAGCAGCGCTCACGCGAATGGTGGAGCCGCCGGGGTAAAAAAGCGCTTTTCTTTGGCGGCTCGACACCGTTTCTTTGGGCAAGCACCAAAGAAATGGGGTCGAATGGCAGCAGGGGGCAACGACCCCACCCAACGCTTTTGAAACGGCGCACCGCACCCCCCGACAACCACCAAGCCCCCCCAAAGTCGGGCGAAAAACCACCCTCCCATAGACTACCGACCGGTAGCGCTCACGCGAATGGTGGAGCCGCCGAGGTAAAAAGCGCTTTTCTTTGGCGGCTCGACTTGCATTTTTTGGGCAACGAAAAATGGGGTCGAACGGCACAGCCACCGACCCACCACCCAAAAACGGGCGCACACAAACGTAAAGGGCCGCGCTTGTCGGCGTAAAGGCGAGGGGCGTGGTAAAATCAACATGGGCCGGGTGCGGGATATTTTCAAAAGCGCTGGCTTTATTCTTTAAATGTTCACATTTGTATGTTATAGTTACGTGGAGTTGACCCGTATATTTTTGCAAGTATCGAAAGGCTGAACGTATTATGGGATTTTTACAGAAGCTCTTCGGCTCCCACAGTGACCACGAGCTGAAGCGGATCTATCCGATCGCGGATAAAATCGAGGCCCTTGGCCTCAGATGCAGGCGCTCTCCGATGAGGAGCTGCGCGCCAAGACCACGAATTCAAGGCCCGCTATCAGGCCGGTGAGGACCTCGACAAGCTGCTGCCCGAGGCCTTGCCGTAGTGCGCGAGGCCGCCTGGCGCGTGCTGGGCATGAAGCCCTACCGGGTGCAGCTCGTGGGCGGCATCGTGCTGCACCAGGGCCGCATCGCCGAAATGAAGACCGGCGAAGGCAAGACGCTCGTGGCGATGCTGCCCGCATACTTGAATGCGCTGGCCGGAGGGGGTGTCCACATCGTCACGGTCAACGATTATCTTGCCAAGCGCGACTCCGAGTGGATGGGCAAGGTCTACCGCTTCATGGGTCTCAGCGTGGGCCTCGTCATCCACGGCCTGACCGCTGCAGCGCAGGCCGCCTGACAACGCCGATATCACCTACGGCACCAACAACGAGTTGGGCTTTGACTACCTCCGGGACAATATGGCCATCTACACCAGCAGCAGAGGTCCAGCGGCCACGCCTTCGCCATCGTGGACGAGGTGGACTCCATCCTGATCGACGAGGCCCGGACACCCCCTGATCATCTCCGGCCAGGGGCGAGAAGTCCACCCAGCTCTACACCCAATGGCCGACCGCTTCGCCGCCCCGCCTGAAAAGCAGGTGAAGCGCCGACGTGGACGACAAGGAGCAGGAAGAGGATCGAGGACCTCGACGCGGACTACATGGTGGACGAGAAGGCCCGCACCGCCACCCTTACCGCCCGGGGCATCGCCAAGGCGGAGCAGGCCTTCCACGTGGAGAATCTGTCCGACCCGGAGAACGCTACCCTCTCCCACCACATCAACCAGGCCATCAAGGCCCGCGGCATCATGAAGCGTGATATGGACTATGTTGTGAAGGACGGCGAGGTCATCATCGTGGACGAATTCACGGGCCGACTCATGTTCGGCCGCCGCTACAACGAGGGTCTGCATCAGGCCATCGAGGCCAAGGAGGGCGTCAAGGTCGCAAGCGAAAACAAGACGCTCGCCACCATCACATTCCAGAACTTCTTCCGTCTGTACGACAAGCTCTCCGGCATGACCGGCACGGCGCTGACCGAGGAGGAGGAATTCTCCGGCATTTACAATCTCGACGTCGTCGAGATCCCGACGAATAAACCGGTCATCCGTATCGACGACCCCGATGTTGTTTATAAGACCGAGGCAGGCAAATACCGCGCCGTCATCGCCCAGATCAAGGAATGCCACGCCAAGGGCCAGCCGGTGCTGGTCGGCACGATCTCCATTGAAAAATCCGAGCTTCTTTCGCAGATGCTCAAGCGCGAGGGCATCCCGCACAACGTCCTGAACGCCAAGCACCATGAAAAGGAGGCCGAGATCGTCGCGCAGGCGGGCCATCTGGGCGCCGTGACCATTGCGACGAACATGGCCGGCCGCGGCACCGATATCATGCTGGGCGGCAACGCCGAATACATGGCAAAAACGAGCTGCGCAAGGCCGGGCCTCCGACGAGCTGATCGCCGAGTCCAATTCCTTCGCCGAGACGGAGGATCCCGAAATTCTGGCCGCACGTGCGGCCTATACCGAGGCCTATAAGCGCTTCAAGGTCGAGACGGACAAGCAGGCAGAGCTTGTCCGGCAGGCCGGTGGCCTGTTCATCGTGGGTACCGAGCGCCACGACTCCCGCCGCATCGACAACCAGCTCCGCGGCCGCGCCGGCCGCCAGGGCGACCCCGGCGAGACCCGCTTCTTACATGCCCTTGAGGGACGAATTAATGCGCCTCTTCGGCCTGGACGGGTTGATGAACATGATGGAGAGCTGGGGATGGACGAGGATACGCCCGCTCGACGCCGAAGATCCTCTCCGGCGCCATTGAGAACGCCCAGAAGCAGGTGGAATCCCGCAACTTCCAGACCCGGAAGACGGTGCTGGAATACGACGACGTGATGAACACCCAGCGCAAGGTCATCTATGATGAGCGCCGCAAGGTGCTGGACGGCGAGACCTCCAGGCGTCCATCCGCAAGATGATAAAGAGGAGTTCGTTGCCTCCACGGTGGCGGACGGCCTCGGCAGCGAGCAGCACCCCCGACCTCGCCGCGGTGAACGAGAGCGCTCGCGCCCTTCCGGCAAGCTGTTCCTCCGCCCCGGCGACGATCTCAAGGCTCGCGCCCGAGGAGCTCAAAGGGCCTCACGGCGCAGAAGCTCGCAGGACATGGTGCTCGAAAAGGCCCTCGCCTTCTACGACGCCAAGGAGAAGGAGCTCGGCCTCATGCCGAACGGCCAGCCCGTCATGCGCGAGCTCGAACGCGTGGTCATGCTCCGCGTCGTGGATGAGTACTGGATGGAGCACCTCGACGCGATGACCGACCTCAGGCAGGGCATCGGCCTGCGCGCGGCTACGGCAACACCAAGCCCATAGACGCCTACAAGAACGAAAGGGCTTCGAGATGTGAGGCCATGATACGCGGCATCCGCGAGGAGACGGTGCGCCGCCTCTTCGTCGTCCGCATCCGCAAGGAGGAGAAGCTCGAGCGCAAGAGCCGGGTCCAAACGCCGCCGCCAACGTCGGCGGGGACGCCAGCGTCAAAAAGCAGCCGGTCAAGAAGATCAAGAAGCCCGGCCGCAACGACCCCTGCCCCTGCGGCAAGCTCAGGCCCAACGGCCTGCCCATGAAATAAGGATCTGCTGCGGCCGCAACGAGGTGAGCGGCGGCGGGAAGGGACGCCATGTCCGGCTTTACAGAGCGAAAAAAGGGCGGCCTGGTCTACATGACCGCGCCCGTCATAACGGCGAACCACGCCTTCACCACCCGCTGCGGCGGCGTGTCCGAGGAGCGGACTCGCCTCGCTGAACCTCGGCTTCCAACCGCGGCGCGCGACGAGCGGGCAGATCGCGCATCGAGAACTACCGCTCCTCGGCGCCGCGGGCATGGACGTGATGCGCGCGGCGTACACGAAGCAGGTGCACGGCACGCACGTGCGCCTTGTGACGGACGTCGACCGCTGCGGCCCGACCGACCCCGCCCCTGCGACTCGGACGGCCTCGTCACGAGCGTGAAGGGCCTGCCCATCTTCTGCTTCACGGCCGACTGCGTGCCGCTGCTGCTGCACGACCCGGTGCGCGCCGCGGCGGGCGCGGTGCACTGCGGCTGGCGGACGGGCTCCGTGGGCGACAGCCCCACCCCGCAGCGTCTGGGTGGGCCTGATGCGCGACCTCGGCTCCGAGCCGGGGGACATCCGCGCGGCCATCGGCCCGGCGATAGGCTTCTGCTGCTTTGAGACGGACGCCGACGCGGAGGCCGTGGCGCGCTGCTGGCTCGGCGGGGACCGGGGGCCTCATCCGAAGGACGTGGGGAAATACCTCGTGGACCTGCGCGGCGCGATAAAGGCGGCGACTGCTGCAGCTCGGCCTCGCGCCGGAGCACATCGCTCGTCTCCGACGAGGTGCACCATGTGCCTGCACGAAATACTGGTCCACCGCTATACCCGCGGCGGCGTGCGCGGCAGCCAGTGCGCCGTGATATGCCTCTGAGACTTGGGTGTGCCATGAAAAAAACGCCTTTTATCCATCATATCCGCCGTCCTGGCGCTCTCGCTGCTGGCGGGCTGCGGCTGCGGCGAAAGGACCCGAGCCCGACCCCGTGGAGGGCGTCCTGGCCGGCGGAGGAGCGGCGTCTCGGACGCGCGGCGGACGAGATCTTCTCCTCAACTACAACTCCTCCGCCAGCCTCGACCCCTACGCCACGAACGACACCAACAACCTCCTGATAAGCCAGCTCGTCTTTGACAACATCTTTGAGCTGAGCGACGACCACGAGCTCTCCTCCCGCATCATCACCAGCTACAGCTCCGAAAACGGCAGCTACTGGACCTTCACCGTGGACACCAGCATCAAAGATGCGACGGCTCGAACCTCACGGCCTCGGACGTGTCATACTCCATCCAGCGCGCGAAAACACACCTCCCGCTACTCCGGGCGCTTCACCTACACCTACGGCGTCAGCGCCACGAGCGAGGACACCTTCGTCGTGAACCTCGGCAAGGCGGACTGGCTCTTCCCATACCTGCTGAACATCCCCGTCGTAAAGACGGCTCGGCGGGCACGGCGCGGCCCGTCGGCTCGGACCCTACAAGTACGTGGAGGACGCGGACTACGTGGAGGCCTTCAGCGGGCATATAACAGTTACCAGACTCTGCCTGTGGACAGGATCTACTTCAAGGAGTATTCTGAAGCTCGTGGACATCATCACGGCCTTTTGAGGACTCTACCTCGACCTCATCGTGAACGACCCCTCCGGCTCCGGGCAACTTCGGCTACGGCGGCAACACCGAGACGCGCTACTACACGACGACGAACATGCACTACTTCGGCTTCAACATGGCCTCGGGTTCGTGAGCAACGCGCACCAGCTGCGCTATGTGCTGCAGCTGGCCCGTGGACAAGGGAATACGCCGCGGACACGCTGATGGGCAACGGCGCGGTGGCCTCCCTGCCTGCCCGTCTCGCCGCTCAGCCCGCTCTATGACGAGTCCGTGGCCAAGGAGCTCAAGTTCGACCTCGAGCTCTGCGCCCGGCTGCTCGACAGCCTGGACGTCAAGGACACGAACGGCGACGCGGCAAGCGCGAATAAGCCACAGCCAGCTCAAGGAGATAATAGACCTCATAGTCTGTTCCGAGTCCGCGGGCAAGGGCGACATCGCCAAGCAGTTCGCCTCCGACCCCTCGCCGGCATCGGCGTCAAGGTAAGCGTCCGCGAGCTCAGCTGGACCGACTACCTAGAACGCCCTCATGAACGGCGACTTCGACATGTACTATGCCGAGGTCAAGCTCGGCGCGGACTTCACGACCTCACCAGCCTGCTCACCAAGGACTCCGCGCTCAACTACGGCAAGATT
>VOFJ01000040.1_pt1 | contig 31822 bp, 60 predicted proteins | sample 5384081 | NCBI WGS metagenome assembly VOFJ01 (sample SAMN12384729, study PRJNA508395) | human gut metagenome | isolation source: healthy gut I | host: Homo sapiens | reverse complement strand
TACAATATGATCATTGTTATTAGCCATTCCAATGGATGCAAACAAGTATCCTTCTTTACCAGATTTTATACTGTCAATAGATGCACTACCACTTTCCCCATTTTCCTTAAAAGACAAAGCAACACTAGTAATTACATTTGGATTTGAAGCGCGCGTAATTGTAGTCGTCACGCCACCCACAATTGAAAAACTATCCTGCGTAAAACCCATAGAGGTGATCTCGCCGTCTGCGTTTGTGTTTACGTATTCGGTTACAACTTCGGCTCTGTCCATCATTGTCCAAGTGGACAACATCTTTATTTACGACGTCGCCATCAACGGTGCTTTCCTGGATCTGTTTGAAGCTCATATCTACTTTTTACATTTCCGCTTTCAGGTTCAATTCTGCTTCCGTCAGCGGTCGGAAATATACATCGTAAAGTACGTACTCAGCTTCCGTATTCTCAGCGTCCAGTCCCAACTGGCTGCTCAGCTGGCTGTTGAATGCTGCTACTGCTGCATTGTAGCGATCGGTGCCAGGTGCGATGTAGTCAGCTTTGATTTCTGCATTCTGTGGAAATTTTGCATCTTCCGGAGCTGTTGCTGTAATCACTACACGATTGTCTTCGTATCTGAAAGAAGTCTTCGGTGCTTCTGTCGGAGTCGGTGTCTCACTTGGGGACGCGCTGACTTCTGGTGTCGGAGTTGCAGTTGCCTCGGCAGCTGGTGTTGCTGTAGCTTCCGGTGCTGCAGGAGCTTCCGTCACTTCTGCTGCAGGTGCCGCTGTGGGCTCTGTTGCAGGTGTTTCTGTCGGAGCTGCTGCAGGCGCCTCTGTTGGCTGCTCCGCTGGTGCTTCCGTCGGCTGCTCCGCAGGTGCTTCTGTCGGCTGCTCGGCTGGCGCTTCTGTTGGCTGCTCGGCAGGTGCTTCCGTTGGCTCCCTTGTTCCGCAGCAGGAGTTTCCTGCATTTGCTGAGGTTCTTCCTGTTTCTCAACAACCGGTTCCGCTCCCTCCTCTGTTGCGTATGCTTCTGCTTCGCTTTCAGACGGAGTCGGTGTTGCCGTCGCGTCCTCAACGTAGGTATCGTCTGTTGCCAGAACAGTCAGACTGGACTGCTGGAATATCATAGATACCGCCAGAAGTATGGCAAAAAACGATTTCAGCCTTGAATTCTTTTTCATATTACAACCTCCTTTTTTAAGATCGGGTTTTCCTTTTTTTCGGTGTGGTTTCGCAGGCAGAAGTAGCCCAAAACCCATTTTTATCATCATATCACACTGATTTTGAAGGAGCAATAATTTATGATCACCTGAAAAATCCCTGTTTTCTGCTGTTTCACTAAGAAACCCGGCACGAATCGGTCTTCATTTTTCGTATTTTTACAGTGTGTATTTTAGTGTACTGTCGTTATTTTCGACTTTTCATTGAAAAAAACACACAATTTCTTATTTTCTCTGCTTTCACAGGACAAAAAAGCTACATGTTTACTCCATTTTCTCTGTTTGAATTTCAGCATATTGCACAATTTCACGCCCTGTTTTCTAAACTATATTCGCTCCAATTTTCGTATTTTTTCATGGTGTATCTTGATGTACACTCTTTCGTGTGGTATAATAAATGCCAGAAAAACCAATGCACTTATACAATTGGCAAACAAGAAATACGCACCATCTTCATTTTCAAATGATAAAGCATACAGGAGGACTCCCTATGTTTCTCAAAAAGACCCCTAAGGCAAAGGGAACTTACCTTGCCATCACCGAATCCTACTATGATAAAGAGAAGAAAGCCACTCGTCAGAAGACCATTATGGGGTTGGGATATCTGGAAGATTTAAAGAAGGATTACCCGGATCCCATCAGCCATTTCGAGAAGGTTGTCGCTGATATGAACCAGGAACGAGAAGCTAAAAAGAACTCTGTGGTATATGTTGACCTTACTACTGCTCTCTCACCGGGAGAACACTCTCTGAAAAATGTAGGCTACGGCATTCTGAAATACCTTTATAAGGGAGCTTCAGCTGGACATTTTCTGGCGTACCAGGACCTGGAATCTATCTCTCCCCTATAATATAGAAGAGCTTTTCCGATATATGGTCATTTCCCGTGCGCTTTACCCGAATTGCACCTGGAATGAAGCTATTGAAAAAGGACTCTACTTCGAAGAATCCGGAAGCATCTCAGACGAAGACCTGGATTCTGCCTTTCATGTTATCGTGAAACTGCAAAAAAGATCTGCAGAAGTGGATTTATGAGCATTCCGGCAGTATCCTTTCCAGAGATACTACTTCTACATTTTTGGATCACACCAGCTATAATTTTTTCCATTCCGGGAAGCATGCCCTCTGACACGCAGCCCAATGCCAGACGTACAGATTCCACCCTTCACCTGGATCTTCTCACGGACAGAAATGGAATTCCCATTGCATATGACCTATCTACCAGTGGTACTGTGTTGAACCAGTCTGTTTTTAATGCCGTAAAGCAATTAAAGAGAGAGAATCCCAGAACTCGTTTTTATAATACTGCACCTGCACGTCCGGAGGAGGAGCCTTTTATTTGCAATGGAGTTCAGGCAGACGGATATATTTATGGTCTGCCTGTGCATACTGCGAATGCAGAATTTAAGGATTGGGTACTGAATGATGGTTATCAGGAAATGAAAATTCTGAATGAAAAGCATCAGACTATCCCTCTTCTTTATAAAGAGCGGATTTTTGAGGATAGGGAAAAAACAATTTGTATATTACCATGAGCTTCAGGCCAGACAGCAGCGCCTTGCCAGGGGGAGTCTTCCGGAAAGCGTACCGGATTGAAGCTGGACGGATACACTGCCATTGCTACTGATAATCTGGAGGCGGATAACCTCTCCCCTTATCGTCTTTTCAGCGGACTTCGTCATATGGAGAAAATTTTCCTTGATTCCAAAAGCCAGTATGACTCCTCTGCTACCTTTATCTGGACACCGGATAAGATCAATGCCCATTTTGTGATTGGGTTTGTGTCCTTTACTTTAATGCGTATGCTGCAGGCGAAGCTTGATTTCCAATTTTCCATGGAACAGATTGGGATTTCTTTGCAGCGGTATAATTGTGTGCAGATTGCAGGTAATATTTATCAGTTTACCTATTATGATGTGATTCTGGATGCATGTGAGAAGGCGCTGGAACTGGAGCTGCATAATAAATACCGCAGCCAGCTCCAGATTCGGAGACTGCTGCGGTACTAAGGACTTTATATTTTTATATCTTTTTTTATACATGTCAGGCTTTTTCTGCCTGGCATGTTATCTGTCTGCTCCCAGGCTTCCCTCTCCTGGAAAATGCAGTTCGTACATTTCCCGGGCGGCGCGGGTGACGATTCCAAGCTCTTCTTCCATCTTCAATGTCTGCGGAAGCACCACGGCAGTATCATAAATATCCGCTTTCAGCTTGTCCTTGGCGCGCTCACTACTCATTTTCATAATCCCAAACAGTGTGCTGTTATAAGCCTTATCCGACTCACTAAGCTCCATATACGTCTTCACCATATGGCAGCACTCTCCCTGTAAAGAAGCTCTTCATAATCCTTACCCTTGGCGCAGATTTCCTGGAATTTCATTTTATTCAGCTGTTTCATGATCTCCTTACGTCCGCCGCGGACTCCCATAAAAGCGCTTGCCGCTGTCTTTATTAAACTCCATCAGCATCCACAGTGCGATCAAAACCGTCATCTGCCCGGGTATCACCGCCAAGCTCAGACGGATCCTGATAACGGATGTCCCAAAGCTCCTTGCGGATCTGATTCAGCTCCGGCTCCTCTCCTGCCTCAATTGGACATATTCAAAAGTGCCAGACGTCTGGCCGGGTCCGATTCTCTGTAGTATTGTGTAATAGTCGGGGGTATCCATAATATTCTCCTTTATACTTCTTCGTAGGTCAGCTCGGTCTCAGCCATATTAAGAGCTTCCTCGATTACTTTATCCATATCCATATAGCGGTACATGCCCAGTCGTCCGCCGAAGAGTACATTCTTCTCTTCTAATGCACGGCGCTCGTACTTGTCGAAGAGCTCGTCATTCTTCGGATCATTAATGGGATAATATGGCTCTTTTCCCTTCTCCCATGCTGCCGGATATTCTCTTGTGATAACAGTCTTCGGCTGTGTCCCAAACTCGAAGTGCTTATGCTCAATAATACGAGTATAGGGCACCTCATAATCGGTATAGTTCACAACCGCATTTCCCTGATAGTTCCCCATATCAAGCACTTCTGTCTCAAAACGCAGGGAACGGTACTCCAGCTCACCATAGCAGTAATCGTAAAATTCATCGATCATACCGGTAAAAAGGATCTTATCTGCCTGTGCAGTGAGCTCTTCTCTGTTTGCAAAGAAATCCGTCTTCAGGCAAACCTGAACACCCTCCAGAAGCTTCTTGATAATACGGGTATAGCCGCCCTTCGGAATACCCTACGATAGGGATCCTTAAAATAGTTATTATCATAGGTATAACGAAGAGGAAGTCTCTTGATAATAGAAGGACGGAAGATCCTTACACTCTCTTCCCCCACTGCTTGCGGGTATAGCCCTCTACCAGCTTCTCATACACATCCTGTCCCACCAGCGCAAGTGCCTGCTCTTCCAGGTTCTTCGGGTGTGTGATGTGCATGCGGCTGATCTGCTCCTCCGATCTTCGCCTTCGCCTCTGCCGGAGTCCGAACTCCCCAGAGCTGATGGAATGTATTCATATTAAACGGAAGGTTATACAGTTCATCCTTATACACCGCAATAGGTGAATTTACAAAGTGGTTAAACTCTGTAAACTGATTCACATAGTCCCAGATTTCCTTCTTAGAAGTATGGAAAATATGTGCGCCATACTTGTGGACCTGGATGCCTTCTACTTCCTCTGTGTAAATATTACCGCCGATATGATCACGCTTGTCGATCACCAGGCAGGTCTTGCCCTTCTTAGTAGCTTCGTGAGCAAATACAGCACCAAAAAGTCCTGCTCCTACAATTAAATAATCATATTTTTTCATCTTGTGTTGCCCCTTTCTGTTATGGGAATGCAGATTTATTACGTCCGTTTTCTGCCAGACACTGATATACAATGTCTTTCATTCCCGGATAAAGATGTTATTATTATAACAAATTTTCAGAAAAAAAGGTAGCCCTTTCCATATAAGGACTACCTTTTTTTTATAAAACTTTCTTAATGGTCGCATCGCAACCTATAACACGCATCACGATGCACAACGATCATGCAACTGCATTATTTCGCAGCAACTCTGTCAAACTCATCTGTGATTTCTTTGGATGGAGCCTTCGTCACAAGGCTGACGATCACGATCATCACCAGACTGAGCAGGAAACCAACTGCCAGGGAATAAAGTCCTGTATAGGTTCCCAGTGTCTGTCCTCCGACTAACGGAATATAGTCCCAGATAATAACAGTAAGTCCGCCAGTCACCATACCTGCAATGGCACCTGGAAGATTGGTTCTTCTCCAGAACAGGGACATTACCACGATCGGTCCAAATGCGGAACCAAGTCCTGCCCATGCATTGGAAACCAGTCCCATAATACTGCTGTCCGGATTCCATGCAATGGCAAATGCGATCACTGCGATCACAATAACCGTGATACGGCTTACTTTCAGAATTTCCTTCGTGTCAGCATCCTTCTTGATAAAGCTGTGATACAGATCCTCAGATACTGCAGAAGCAGTTACCAGAAGCTGGGAATCCGCTGTTGACATAATTGCGGCAAGGATTCCGCAAAGGAAAATACCGCCGATAAAGGGAAGCGCAAGCTCTGAAGTAAACACCTTACGGATCATCTCAATAAATACGCTCTCAGAAGAAGCGGCTCCGTTCTCTCCAAGAATAACAGGAAGCAGGTAAGCTCTTCCGATCACTGCAATCGCAAATGCAGCTGTCGGGGAAAGAAGATCCCATACAATAGCAATCGCCCAGGATTTTTTCAGTTCCTTCTCGTTCTTAACTGCCATAAATCTTACCAGTACGTGAGGCATTCCACAGTATCCAAAGCCCCATGCCAGCTGGGAAAAGATCTCTATAAAAGTATATGGTCTGTCTCCATTCATAAACGGGTTCAGATAAGCACCTGCACCGCCGGTCACGCCGCTCTGGGAGATCAGGTCTGTAAGATTGCCTGGAAGCAGGAAATACGCCACCAGCGGAACTACAAGCAGTCCGATAAGCATCAGGGTTCCCTGTACAAAGTCTGTTACACAGACCGCCATAAAGCCGCCCATGAAAGTATAGCAAAGAATAACCGCTGCTCCAATGGCAAGTGCTATGTGATAATCAAGTCCAAATACGGTATTGAACAGCTTACCGCCTGCTGCCAGCGCAGAAGCTGTATACACCAGGAAAAAAATTACGATTACCACTGATGAGATCAGAAGCAGGATCTTTTTTCTTATCACGGTAGCGGTTCTCGAAAAATGCCGGGATAGTCATGGAATTGTTTGCTGCGATGGTGTATTTACGAAGTCTTCCGGAAATACGAAACCCAATTGAGAACAGTTCCGATAAAAAGTCCTACCGCGATCCAGATCTGTCCGGATCCAAAAGAATAAATGGCTCCGGGAAGACCCATCAGAAGCCATCCGCTCATATCAGAAGCCTGTGCAGAAAGGGCTGCCACCCATCCGTTCAGTCCTCGTCCTCCAAGGAAAATAATCCTCTGAGCTGGAGGTCTTTTTCATGTAAACCGCGCCGATGACGATCATCATGGCAAGGTAAAACACAAAAGCAATCAGAATTATCACTGTTGTACCACTCAATTTTTTCTCCTCCTCTGTTATAAAATCTGCCGTCTCCAAATCATCCAGACAGCAAAATAACATATTTCATACTTTACCACAGAAGAGTATGAAAGTGCAAGTGATATTATATTTTTTTTTTGAAAGTATGCGTTTTATAAACACAGAATATGAAACTACTTATCCTTCCCTTTCAGATAAACATGCTTAATATACCACAAAGCCTTTTCTTCCCCTTTGTCATTTGAGGATCCGAAGCAGCCCCTCTAACTCTTTTTTGGTCTGGGGATGTACAAACCACATCTTCGGCTTGCTTTTCAGAAAATATTCCAGCGGCTTGTGATTGTCATATGCGTCCCCAAGATACGTCCTGGAGGCACTGATCCTGTCCATCACCATCTCTGCCACATATCTGCGGGGCATTTTTCGCCCCCATGATCACATGCTCCGGATCATTTATGGAATAATCCACCCAATGCTCATAATGATGTTTGTTGCGCCCTTTATGATGAAGCCAGGCGGTAGACACGCCAGTATCCTCACGTTCTGCGTTATTTGGACTTCTGTTTCCCCGATAATATTTGCAGCCCACCAGAAATTCCGATGGAGTATATTTGGAAAGGTCATGGAGAAGCCCCCTGCTTGTAAAGTCCGATTCGGAAGCAATAGTGCATGACCATCAGCTTATGCTTTGTGATTGTTTTAAAGTGAAGCCATGGATGCATTGTCACCGGACCTCCTTTCCTTATTCTCAGCTTCTGTCACAGTATTGTCTGAAGCTGCAGTTTTTTCCCTTCTGCGCCTGGCAGTTTTTCATTCTTTTTTCCTTTGCCAGTATGCTTTCTTTTCAGGCTCCGGTTTCTTCACACCCCTGAAGTACAACCACTGTACGCGGTCCCACCTCCACGGCTCTTTCATAAACCTGGCCATTTTCCCCCATAAAATCCGTCACAGGTCAGATCTCCGGTATCCATCACTTTCTTCCACTCCATCCCCTCTGGCAAATTGGGAAGGGCAATATTCCTGGTTTCCCAGTGAAAATTATAGCCTGTATAAAGGAAATCATCCTCACTTCCATCCGGCAGCTTTTGCATATGCCCCTGCACAGCATCACGCCGATCATGCGGCTGGTATTTTCCATGTTGCAGAACCATGCACGTTCCCCCATGAAAAAGACATATCCGGAAATCCCTTGCCAAGGTAATCTGCCTCTTTCATGCTCTCACTCATATGAAGGACAGGATGAGCCTTCCGAAGTGCAACTGCCTTTTTACAAAGGCAAGCATACTGGCATTTCGCCGCAGTCCCCGCCAGTCAATCCAGCCAATGGAATTGTCCTGGCAGTAAACATTATTGTTTCCTCCTGGAATTGCCGATCTCATCACCGCCATAGATCATGGGTACTCCCTGGGAAAACAGCAGCATGGAAAAAGCGGCTCGCATCTGGCGCTCCCTCATCTGACGGATCCACTGCTTCCGGCTTGGTCCCTCAATGCCGCAATTCCAGGAATAATTATAGCTGCAGCCGTCGTTATTGCCTTCCCCATTTGCCTCATTGTGCTTATAATTGTAGGAAACAAGGTCATTTAAAGTAAAACCGTCCTGGCAGGTGATATAATTGATCACCCATGGTCATCCGGTTATGACGGATGCGGTACTGCACAGCCGGAACCATATCCTCATCGCTTTTCAGGAATCTGCGCATATCCTGCAAAAATCCCAGACTATATTCCGCAAAGCATCGCTTTCCTGGTCTGCGGTTCTTATAAAGAGCAGCCGTATCCATTCCTTCTGCCATGATCTTCGTTCCTGCAAGCAGGCCGTCCTTCATGATCAAAGATCAAGAGGTGCCCCTTCTCCCAGAATATGAAAGCCGTCCACATGATAATTCTGTTTCCAGAACTGCACTGCACGAAGTGCCATTAAAGGATTAACTTCTGCCGGAAAATACATTTCCATGATACAGCCAATCCCTGCTTTGTGAAAAGCCCCTGATCATGTCACAAAATTCCCTGTGGGGATCCTGGTAGCGCAATAAGCACTCTTTGGCGCAAAATAAAGACCATTTCCATATCCCCAGTAATTTACCTCGTCTTTTTTCCCCTTCTGGGAAACCAGACCGTCTGGCTCCTTTGGCGGAACCACCTCCATAAATTCATAGGCCGGCATAAGCTCTACTGTATTAATGCCAAGCTCCTGCCAGTATGGGATCATCTGTACCAGACCGGAAAAAGTGCCCCGAAGTCCTGCCGCGGCAGCTTAGCCTGCCTGGTATATCCACGGACATGTACTTTTTATAGAGGATCATATCTCCAAAGTCTGTTTCCGGTGCTTTCTCATCCCCCCAGTCATAACCATTGCGACCAGAAGCCGCATCGCACCTTGTGGGGATCCTCCTCCCCCACGCTGCCCCAAAGTGCTCTCTTCCACTGATTCTGCTGGCACAGGGATCCAGATAGATTTCCCCGTTTATCTTAAAATTGTATTCCAGATTGGTTACATTTAATTTTTTTCATAAAGACAGAAAAAAATCCGTCCTGTACGATATTTTTCATCCAGAAGAAGCTCATAAAAGGGCTCTCTTCCCCTCTTTCTGTAAAGGAGCAGGTAAACCTCGGAATCCTCTTCCGCTTCCACTGCAAAATTATATCCATCTGCCATCTGGGTTACCCCAAGTAAAAGAGGATAACCATATGTCACAACCACGCTCTTATTTCCCGGTATTGGCACTTTATAAGCCCTCCTGTCTTTTTTGTCTGCTGTCTCGTCTGTAGCCATTTTTGTACACAGAGCACGTTTCCCAAAGGGAATCTGCACAATGCAATCTTTCTCATGAAATAAAATCATCCGATAATATCTGTTTATCCCCAGATCCTGCCATACAGGACTCCCTATGGTCTAAAAATTTCAGATCCAGCTCTACCGGACAATGGTCGGACCCCATTATCTCGCTGTGGATCTTCGCATCCTCCAGATTCTCTTTCAAGGACGGAGAGGTGATAAAATAGTCAATTCTCCATCCGGCATTCTTCTCTTGCCTTTAAATCGGTAAGACCACCAGGAGTAGGCGCCCTCAAGCTCCGGATAAAAGTAACGAAATGTATCAATAAATCCAGCTTCCAGAGTTCTGGTAAAGCAGGCTCTCTCTTCATCAGTGAAGCCTGCGTTCATTCGGTTGGTCTTAGGGTTCTTCAGGTCAATTTCCTGATGTGCCACATTCATGTCTCCACAGCAGATCACAGGCTTTTTTTCTCCTGAAGCTTCAGAAGATAAGCCAGGAAATCTCTTTCCCATTCCATGCGGTATTCCAGTCTTCGAAGCTCGGACTGGGAGTTGGGCGTATATACGGTAACCAGATAAAAATCGTCCATCTCTGCAGTGATCACACGGCCTTCTTTATCGTGTTCCTCTATTCCAAGTCCGTAAGTCACGGACAACGGCTCTTTTTTCGTAAAAACAGCTGTTCCGGAATATCCCTTGCGGTTCGCGTAATTCCAATATTGATAATAACCTGGAAGCTCCAGCTTCACCTGGTTCTCCTGACATTTGGTCTCCTGAAGGCAGAAAAATGTCTGCGTCCAGCTTCGCAAAGCTTTCTTCAAAGCCCTTGGTAATACAGGCACGGATTCCATTTACGTTCCATGATACAAGCTTCATGTTGTTCTCCAATCTGTAAAAATTTATATAATGCACAAAAATCCTTCTGTACATGATTTTGCCCATTTTTTTCAAAGTTTCCAGTGAACTTTTTCATTCACAAAAACCTCTCATAGGATATTGCCTGTGAATATTCAATATATTCTAACACTTTCTTCATTATAACACAGATTTCCCTATTCACAAAACCCTATTTTTCTGGTACAATCTAAATATTGTCCGGGCATACCGTTACCAGTGAAAAATGAAGCTAAAGAAGTCCCGGTGTTACCCTTGTTTTACAGCATGAACATGCTTTTTCACAGGTAACATATAAATACAAATTTTTTATAAAGTGAGGTATTTTTTAATGAGTGATTCAGATATGACAAACTCCTGCAGCAGCTGTGGAAGCAGCTCATCCTGCGGCGGTTCCGACTGCTCCACATGCAGTGGATGCAGCACTGACGCAAACCAGCACAGCACCATTACTCTTACCATGGAGGATGATACTGAGGTAGAATGCGCCATCCTTACCATTTTCCCCGGTAGATGCAAAGGAATATATTGCGCTTCTTCCTCTTGACGAAGAGGGCCAGAATCATGACGGTGAAAGTTTATCTGTATTCCTTCACCCGCACTGCAGAGGGTGCTCCCATGCTTTCCAACATTGAGAGCGACGAAGAGTACAATAAGGCTGCTATCGCATTTGACACTGTTTTACAGAATGCACGAGAAGCAGAAGCTGCCGGAACACCTTTAGAGTAATCTCTCCGGTGGTCTTTAAAGAAATTTCCTGCGGGAGCATCAGAGTAATCTTCCCGGTGGTCTTTAAAGAGATTTCCTGCGGGAGCCTGTTTGAAAAAGGCTTTCTGCAAAATTTGAAAAAAAAAAACTTAAGCACAATAAAAAGCAGGTATCTGTGATTGATAAATTCATCACATTTACCTGCTTTTATATTTCCCATAGAACTGCGAGGGCGCCGCAGCGGGTTACTTGTCGTACTTCCAAATCCACCGTTTCTTACATCTGTCACATCGTCATCTACGGTAATCCCGTACTCAACGAAGATTCCCTGCATAAAGCCTGTATCTGCCTTCAATTCTACCACTTTATTCTCGTTGGTATCGTTGGTCAGCTTGGCAAAAAAATGTGGCCTTCATTGTCAGAATAAAAATAATCGCTGTCAATGATTCCAACTGTATTATTCAGCTGCAGACGGAATTTGAATCCCAGGCCGCTTCTTGGATAGCATTTCAGCACCCATTCCCCGATCCATCTCCACACAGATCCCGGTCGGAATCTTGATGGTCTCGCCTGGCTTGATGGTAAAATCAGCCGGGGAAAAGAAATCATAGCCTGCGCTTCCGGCAGTAGCCCGTCTTGGAAGACGGATTCCCTCATAAATCTTCTCTGCCTCGTCAGCAGACACGCCTTCAAAAGCATCCATCCAGTCTGCCACAAAGCGCTCTTTACTTACTTTATGAAATTTTGCAATTCTCTTCATGTTTCCTCCTGTTTATCCCGTGCAGACGCATTTTCCAAAGCTCCGGCTCTGCAGCGGATATAAAAAAATGCCGGGCACATCTGTCCGGCATCCCCAAGCTGTCACTGTGCTTTTTCCTACACAGTGGCCTTGCATTTTATTCTTATTTTGCCTCTGCCGGAACATCCTTGATGCTGAAGCTCATTCTGCCCATCTTGTCTTTTCAAGGCATACAACAGTCACTTTATCTCCAAGTGTAAGAACATCCTCTACGCGGTTGATTCTCTCCTTTGCAGATCTTGGAGATGTGAACCATGCCTTCCTTGCCAGGTGCGAACTCAACGAATGCGCCGAACTCCTTGATGCTGACAACCTTTCCGGTAAGGATCTGTCCCTGCTCGAAGTCAGAAGCAATGATCTCAACCGTGCGCTTTGCTTCTGTCCATGTTCTTGTCATCTACGCCGCAGATAGATACAGAACCCTCATCTGTGATATCGATCTTAACACCGGTGCGGGCAATGATCTCGTTGATGGTCTTGCCTCTCTGACCAACAACATCACCGATCTTCTCAGGATCGATCTTGATGGAAATAATCTTCGGTGCATATTTACCAACCTCTGCTCTCGGATGTGCGATGCAGGGAGTCATGATCTCGTTGATGATATATTCTCTTGCTTCTTTGGTTCTTGCAATCGCCTCTTCTACAATCGGTCTTGTCAGGCCGTGGATCTTGATATCCATCTGAATTGCGGTGATACCGTCATGGGTACCTGCTACCTTGAAGTCCATATCGCCGAAGAAATCTTCAAGTCCCTGGATATCAGTCAGAACGATATAGTCATCATCAGTGTCACCTGTTACAAGACCACAGGAAATACCTGCAACCGGCTTCTTAGATCGGTACACCGGCAGCCTCAAGAGACAGAGTGGATGCACAGATACTTGCCTGGGAGGTAGATCCATTTGATTCCATCGTCTCTGAAACGGTCCGGATTGCATACGGGAACTCTTCTTCGCTTGGAAGAACCGGAACAGAGTGCTCTCTCAGCAAGTGCTCCATGACCGATCTCACGGCGTCCCGGTCCTCTGGAGGGTTTGGTCTCTCCTACGGAATAGGACGGGAAAATTTGTAATGATGCATATATCTCTTGCTTGTCTCAAACTCGTCAAGTCCGTCAATTTCTGAGCCTCTGCAAGAGGTGCCAGTGTTGTGATGGTACAGATCTGAGTCTGTCCACGGGTGAACATACCTGAACCATGTACTCTGGGGATAATGTCAATTTCTGCAGCCAGTGGACGGATTTCTGTAATTGCACGTCCGTCGGGACGCTTGTGATCTTTCAGGATCATCTTACGAACGGTCTTTTTCTCATACTGGTATACTGCCTCACCAAGAACAGCAAGCCACACTTTCTTATCTGCAAAAGCTTCTTTCAGCTTGTCTGTGATCTCTGCGATATTGTTCTCTCTTGTCTGCTTGTCATCAGAGAATACGGCAACTTCCATCTCTGCCGGAGGAACGATCTCTTTGATCGCTGCAAACAGCTCTTCCGGAACTGCACAGGACTCATAGCTGTGTTTCTCTTTTCCACACTCAGCGATAATCTGGTCGATGAACTTGATGATCTCCTGGTTTACTTCATGTGCCTTGAAGATCGCATCGATCATCTGATCCTCCGGAACTTCCTTTGCACCGGCCTCGATCATGATTACTTTATCTCTTGTGGAAGCTACTGTCAGCTGAAGGTCAGAAATATCCTTCTGAGCCAGTGTAGGGTTCACAACATACTCACCTCCATTGATCAGGCCGATCTGTGTCGTTGCACATGGGCCATCAAATGGAATATCAGAAATACAGGTAGCAAGGGAAGAACCAAGCATAGCCGGAATCTCCGGATTACACTCAGGATCTACAGACATAACCATGTTTACCAGAGTCACATCGTTTCTGTAATCCTTCGGAAACAGCGGACGCATCGGACGGTCAATAACACGGGATGTCAAAATTGCGTGCTCGCTTGCCTTACCCTCTCTCTTATTGAATCCTCCTGGAATCTTGCCTACTGCGTACATTTTTTCTTCGTATTCAACGCTTAACGGGGAAAAAGTCGATTCCCTCTCTTGGCTCCTTGGATGCAGTTGCTGTAGCAAGTACAGTGGTATCACCATAATGCATAAGTGCTGCGCCATTTGGCCTGTTTCGCAACACGTCCGATATCTACGGTAAGTGTTCTTCCAGCTAATTCCATGGAATAACTTTTGTACATGTCTTCTCTCCTTTTTCATATAAAATATTGATCTGAAGCCACCCTACACTTCTGCAGAAACTGTTCCAGTTCTGACCAACGTATATTGCAGCTCTTTTTGCCTCTGTCACAACAGAAGTCCGAAACGACTGAAAAACACATTTGATATTGCTGTAGACAGGTTTCTTCAAATGTCCTTTTCAGAAGTCTCGAAATCTTTATCTGTCGTCGCCCTTACAGACAATAGTGCCTCTATTGTGACACTTGTCACTATCCACAAAAGCTCCGGTAGGAAGCTTGTCTGTGAACAATCATAACTTTCCTTACATCTTAAAATAGGGCGGATGGAAATCCGCCCCGTCCGTATACTAATTATTTTCTTAAGCCTAATTTTTCAATCAGTGCACGGTATCTTTCGATGTCTGTTTTTCTTCAGGTAAGCTAACAGTCCACGTCTCTGACCAACCATTTTCAGAAGACCACGTCTGGAGTGGTGATCCTTCGGGTTGCTCTTTAAGTGCTCGGTCAGCTCCTGGATTCTTGCAGTAAGAACAGCTACCTGTACCTCTGGTGAACCAGTATCTCCCTCACATCTTGCATACTCTTTCATGATTGCTGTTTTCTTTTCTTTTTGAAATCATCTTGATTTCCTCCTTATTATTCTTAATGGTCTCCCATGCAGGTATTCCTGTGGGGACGAATCGCCGCATATTAAGAGACGGTCGGAGTGTCCAACCCCTGAATATGGGCTGTCTGATATGTGAACGCAGGAAGTAAACCTACTCACACCTTGCCTAGTATAGCATACCCGCCAGATTCTGTAAACTGTTTTTTCGTTTTTTCTTCCGATATTATTTTTTCTCAGTTTTCTCAAAAAAATCTCCGGCCGTCCTCTGCATCCGCCAGAAGTCTGCTCTTCAGCGCCTCAAGAGAGGGAAATTTCCGTTCCGGCCTCAAAAAACTTTTTGAAATCCACCCGGCATTCCTCTCCGTAAAGATCTTCCTCGCAGTCAAAAAGATAGGTTTCCACCCCTATAAAGCTCTCACCAACCAACCGTAGGCTTACAGCCAATGTTGGTAATTCCGTGGTATATCTTATCCCCGAAATAAGATGCTTGTCACATACACACCGTTTGGCGGCAGGATCTTGGTCCTGGGAGGCACGAGATTGGTAGTGGGAAGCAGAACCTTATGTCCCATTCCCCTGCCATGTACCACCTGGCCTTCCACAAAAATAATCCCTTCCCATAAGGGAAGTGACTTTCTCCATATTTCCTTTTTTTCAGTTCTTCTCTGATATAAAGGTACTGCTGATCTTCCTGTGTCCATCCATTTCTTTGGAAAGGATTTCCACATCAAAGCCATACTTTTCTCCAAAATTCCATAAGAAGCCGGGGCGTACCCTTCCGCTCAAAGCCAAACCGGTTGTCCTCTCCCACTACTACGTAGGATGCCCCAAGATCTCCCATAAGAATCTCTTTTATAAAATTCTCAGCCTTCATATGCCGGATCCTGTCATTTAACTGGCATTCTACCAGCACATCCACGCCAAGCTTTTTCAAGAAGGGAAGCCCGTTCCTGGCTGGTAAGGATCATATTGCTAGAAGCATCAATGGCAAAAAGGACAGCCTGTTCTCCAAGTGTCTTCCGCTCCCCTGATCTTCTCAACCAGTTTCCTGTGGCCACGGTGGATCCCGTCAAATTTTCCCATTGTTACTGCACAGTTGGCAAGTTTTGGAAACTCACCCTCTATCTTCAGGTATTCCATAATCTCTCCTGTCAAACCAGTTTATGCCTGATTGGTAACTGTTCAGCACCTGCTGAATCGTCACTTTATTATTCAGAACATTTTCACCGGATAATATTTTTTCTTCCCCGCATCCCATTGAAAAATACCTGTAAAAGTTCCGTCACTGGCGTACATGCGCACCCAGCCCTCTTTGTGCTGGGGACGAACCAGATTGTCGGACAGCGGATTTCCATTTGCCAGAAGCCTGTCCCCGTAAGAATCCGCATAAAGAGCGGGATACTCAGCCAGAACTGCTTCCACCGGGTCGATCATATCCCGAACGGTTCCATCTGCCACGGCAGCTTCCACCTGGGCAAGCGTATGGCTCTCAAAGAGAGAATACCGACCAACCCTTGACCGGAGCAATTCTTCCATACAGCCGCCGCAGCCAAGCTTTTGGCCAATGTCGTGACACAGGTGCGGATATAGGTTCCCTTTACTGCAGGTCACTCTTATTTTCACCAGCGGAAGATGAAATTCCAGAGGCTCTATCTCGTAGAAACACACTGGCCTGGCTTTTTCGCTCAACTGTTTTGGCCCTCTCTAGCCAGCTCATAAAAAGTTTCTTTCCATCTACCTTCAAAGCAGAATACATAGGCGGAACCTGAAGCTGCTCCCCTACAAAGCTTTTCAGTACCTTTTCGCACTTCCTCCTCGGTCACATTCACCGGCTTCTCTTCCAGAACTGTTCCAGACATATCCTGGGTATCCGTGTCGATTCCCAGATGAAGCACTGCCTCATACGTTTTTTCCTTATCTGTAAGAAGATCCACCAGCTTGGTGCCTTTTCCAAGGGCTACCGGCAAAACACCGGTAGCATCCGGGTCAAGAGTCCCTGTGTGCCCCCCATTTTTTTCATATGGAGAATTCCCCGAAGCTTTGCCACCACATCATGGGAGGTAAAGCCTTTTTCCTTTGGAATTACAATGATTCCCAAAATCTGCCATTACTTATCCTGTCCTAAAAGCTGTTTTTCGATCTGCTCTGAAATATTATTGATAACATCGTACATGGAACCGGCCAGATCGCAGCCTGCTGCTTTCACATGTCCGCCTCCTCCGAAATAGGAAGCGATCTTGCTTACATCTACAGAACCGTTGGAACGGAGTGATACCTTGAATGACCTGGCTTTCATGCTCGTAAATAAACATTGCCACTTCCACACCTTTCGTAAGACGGAGCTGGCTTACGATTCCATCCAGGTCTGACGGCTTTACCCCATAGAAATCCATGTCTCTCAGCTTCATGATAGCCAACGATACATTTGCCATCCAGAAGCATAATGCTCTCTGCCAGAACACGTCCCATGACCTGATTCTGAATGTAGCTCTTCTGATAGAAGGATTCGTCAATAATATTAGAAAAATCAACACCCTTTTCCATCAGGTCACCGGCAATACGCATGGTGTCCGGAGATGTGGAGGAATACTGGAATACACCTGTATCGTGGATCATTCCGGTATAAATAGCAGTTGCAATATCCAGATTGATTTTTTCTTTTGTCAAGGATCAAAAAGCTTATACAGAACCTCGCTGGCAGAGCTGATCTCACCATGTACGTGGTTCACATCTGCAAATCCCGGATTGCCTCACATGATGGTCAATGCAGACGGTCTTTTTTCGCAGAAGCGAAATAATCAGACGCTACTGCCAGACGGTCAGGAGCGCTTACATCACAGGTTACAAAAAGATCATACTCTCTGGGCTCGTCCTGCTTCATAATGCACCTCGTCCATGCATGCAATATGTCCGAATACCGGCTTCGGCTTCTCCAGATAGATATCTGCCTTGATTTCAGGATACCATTTCTTTATATACAGATAAAGTGCCATGCAGGAACCTACACAGTCACCATCCGGGCGAACATGTCCCCCCAATTCCCATGGTCTTTACGCCATCCAGAATTTCTTCGATTCTCTCCATTCCCTTCACCTCGATTTTTATCCTCTTCGTCTTCAGTTTCTGCTGTATCCTGTTTTTCCCCGTCCTCACTCTCGTGCCCTTCGAATGGTCGTGTTCGATCACGTCATCAATAAGTCTGGACATATTTACGCCATATTCAATGGACTCATCCAGAATGAAGCGGATTTCCGGCGTATTGCGAAGATTCAAATTCTTCGCAAGCTGGCGGCGGATATAGCCTTCTGCACTTTTCAGCCCTTTAATTGTGGACTGCTTGGATTCCTCGCTGCCAAGGACACTGATAAATGCCTTACAGGTCTTCAGATCCGGTGCAACCTCTACAGCCATAACAGATGTCATGGGATGGATGCGGGGATCCTTGATCTCACCGCGGATAATGTTGCTCAGTTCTTTCTGAACTTCTGCATTGATCCTTGTATTTTTAATGCTGTTTTTTCTCATTTTTTTTCCCTCCTATATGAGTGCAGGCTCTGGACAATCGGAAAAAATTGGGGGGGCAATGAGCTTGCCCCCAACTGACACCTGAATCGCGCACCCGATTACTACGCTCTAGCGCGGCACCTCAACCATAATATATGCTTCAACTTTATCTTCTTCTTTAACGTCATTGAAATCCTGGAATACAAGACCACACTCATAGCCCGCACGGACTTCTTTGACATCATCTTTAAATCTCTTAAGGGAAGCCAGCTCACCTTCATAGATCTGCTCCTCGTCTCTGGTGATGCGTACCTTGCATCCTCTCTGGAAGGTACCGTCAAGCACATAGCTTCCTGCGATAGTACCGATACCGGAAGCCTTGAACAGCTGACGTACCTCTGCGTGGCCGATGACCTTCTCCTCGAATACCGGATCCAGCATACCCTTCATGGCAGCCTCCACATCCTCGATTGCCTGGTAGATAACCTTGTAAAGTCGAAGATCTACGCCCTCCTGCTCTGCCAGCTGTTTCGCTGTGGTATCAGGACGAACGTTGAATCCGATGATGATCGCATTTGATGTAGCAGCAAGGCTGACATCAGACTCATTGACAGCACCAACGCCGCCATGGATCACTCTTTGACAACAACCTCATCATTGGAAAGTTTTACAAGACTCTGTTTTACAGCTTCCACAGATCCCTGTACATCTGCTTTGACAATGATCGGGAGTTCCTTAAGATCGCTTGCCTGGAATCTGGTCAAACAGGTTATCCAGAGATAGTTTACCCTTAGTTTCCTCAAGAAGACGGTTCTTATTCTCGGAAACAAATGCTGCTGCAAAGTTCTTGCCTCTTTATCATTCTCAAAGGACATGAGAACCTCTCCGGCATTCGGAACATCGCCAAGACCAAGGATCTCTACAGGGAGTAGACGGACCAGCCTGTTTTACACGGCGTCCCTTATCATCCATCATGGCACGTACTTTACCATTGCATGCTCCGGCTGCGATAAAATCTCCAACGTGAAGGGTACCTTTCTGTACCAGGATGGTAGCAACCGGTCCTTTACCTTTATCCAGCTCCGCCTCGATGACAAGACCTCTTGCTTTGCGGTTCGGGTTTGCTTTCAGTTCAGAAACCTCTGCTGTTAAAAGGATCATTTCAAGAAGGTTATCAATGCCCTCTCCAGTCTTGGCAGATACCGGAACGAACGGAGTTGTGCCGCCCCAGTCCTCAGGAACCAGCTCATACCTCGGAAAGCTCCTGTTTTACACGTGGTCAATGTTTTGCACTTGGCTTATCAATCTTATTGATCGCAACGATGATCTCAACGCCGGCTGCTTTTGCATGGTTGATTGCTTCAACGGTCTGCGGCATCACACCGTCGTCAGCTGCAACTACAAGAACAGCGATATCGGTGGAATTTGCTCCACGCATACGCATTGCAGTGAATGCCTCATGTCCCGGTGTATCAAGGAAAGTGATCTTCTGTCCATTGATATCAACTACAGATGCACCAATGTGCTGTGTGATTCCACCAGCCTCGCCTCTTGTTTACGTTTGTCTTACGGATTGCATCCAGAAGGGATGTTTTACCATGGTCAACGTGACCCCATGACACAGACTACCGGCGGTCTCGGAACCATTGTAGATTCATCTTCCTCTTCCTCTTTCAGAAGTTCCTCAATCACATCTACTTTTTTCTTCTTTTTTCTGCAATAATGTCAAATCCAAGAGCAATCTCCTCTGCCTGTCTCAAAGTCGATCTCATGGTTTACGGTTACCATGACACCTTCCATGAAAAGCTTCTTAACGATCACAGATGGCTGCATTTTCATAGCGTCCGCCAGTTCACGGATCGTCATCTTCTCCGGAAGGGTGATTTCTTTAATCTCCGGTTTCTTCTCTTCCTGCTTCGGCTGTGGATTCGGTTTCTGAAGTGCTTTCGGGATTCTGGACATCTGGTTTCTGCCGCCCTGGTTTGGTCTGTGTCCGCCACCTGATGTCTTATCGAAATCTTTCTTCTTGTTCTTATTCTCCCTGTCACGCTCACGCTTGCTGTCCTTGGATGTCTTGGTCAGCTCTGGTGTAAAGATTGCGTCAGATCCGCCGCCGCTTCTTCTTGCACCGCCGGAGCGCTGTCCACCCTGGTGGTTCTGTCCGCCAAAGCGTCCTTCACTACGGTTATCTCCGTCTTTTCCTCCGAAACGTCCCCCTGCACCGCCCTGTGGTCTTCCCTGGCCAAATCTGCTGCCATTTCCGTTTCCATTTCTATTGTCTCTGTTGTCACCGCCCTGACGGAATCCACGTCCGTTTCCATCACCCTGGCGCGTCCTCTGTTCTGGGAGTCTCCCTGTCTTACAGGTCTTCCCCTGACCATCATTATTTCTGTTTCCGCGGAATCCACCCTGGCCGCCATTGCCGCCCTGTGGTCTTCCCTGGCCAAATCTGCCCCCAGTTTCTGTCACCACGATTGTTGTCTCCGCGATTATTGTCGCGGCCCTCGCCCTGACGGAAATTACGGTTGCCCTTGGCCATTTCCCTGACGCTGCTGGTCTGTCGTTTCTGTTCTGCTGTGCAGCTGGTCTCTGGGATTCTGTCCTGCCGGAGCTTCTGCTTTCGGTGCAGCTGAACCGGTTTTGCAGGCTCTGTCTTCGGTGCACTTTACCGGTGCGCTCTTTTGGTGCTGTCTCAGCTTTTGGTGCTTCTGCCTTTGGTGCTTCTGTCTTGGAGCTTCAGCCTTCGGTGCACTTACCGGCTTCGGTGCTTCTGTCTTAGGAGCTTCTGGCTTCGGTGCTGCCTTTACAGGTGCCTCTGCTTTCGCTGCCGGCTGTGCCTGTGCTGCTGCAGGACGTGCTGCCCCGTGGACGTGGCTTTCTCTCCAGCTGGTTTCTTTCTGTTCTTCCCGCCGTCACTTGCATTCTGTGCATGATATACGCGGATAATATTTTTTTTCTTCTTCGGTGCCTCTGCACCGTCGCCTTCTTTTTTACTGACACTTTCTGCTCTTCTGTCTTAGGAGTCTCCAATGTTATTCCTTTCTCCTTTCCCGTATCTATAACTTTTTTTCACTCTGTTTTTTATTCTCTCTGTTTTGCTTATTTCTGTCTTTGGCAGGCTCATGTGAATTTATCACCATATGCCATTCTCCCTTCACCAGTACGAGTCAGGATACGCTTTTTTACAAGTTCTCCGCAGCTCGTATTATCAAAAATCATTTCCTGGGAACATTTAAAAAGCATTCCCTGGAACGCTTTTTTTCTTTTTGTTCAGGTTGTTTTCTCAGACAACAGTGGTATGCTCTAGAGCTCCTTCCCCTCATCCTGCAGCACCTTCCTGATAGCTTCTGCAAAATTCCAGTCCTGTACAGCCAGGCTGGCACGGAATTCCTTGCCCATGGCATGCCCTAACGTTTCTTTAGCTGAAAGGATATACAAGGGCACTTCGTAAAAATTCACACAGGTTCCGGAATTTCTTCTTGGTGTTATCCGAAGAATCTCCGGCTACGATTGCCAGATATCCTTTGCCGGTCTTAATGGATTTCTCAGTGGAAAACTCTCCGCTGACTGTCTTTCCGGCCTTTGTTGCAAGTCCGATCAGGGACAGCGCTTTATTATTCTTCAATACTATCAAACTCCTTCTCAAGGCTATCATAAACCTCATCCGGGATAGCTGCTTTCAAAGAACGCTCCAGTCCGTGATTCTTTCTGGCTTTCTCCAGGCACTCACGGCTCTTGCAGATGTAAGCTCCGCGACCGTTTTTCCTGCCTGTAGCATCCAGAATGATCTCATCCTCTGCGGTTTTCAACACCCTGATCATTTCTTTTTTATTCTTCATTTCCCTGCAGCCGGTACACTGGCGCATGGGAATCTTATTCTTCGTCTTCATTCTCTACCGCATCCTCAGTCTCTTCAGACTCTTCACCGGCAGCTGTTTTTCGCTATCCTATCAGAAAGAAATTTCTTCTGTAGCGGACTCCTCAGACTCTTCGTACTCGTCATCCTCATAGTACTCATCGTCATCCTCGTCATAATCATAGAAGTCGCCGGACTCTCTTGCCTGAGTCTCACTCTTGATATCAATCTTAAATCCGGTCAGACGTGCCGCAAGACGTGCATTCTGTCCTTCTTTACCGATTGCAAGAGACAGCTGATAATCAGGAACGACTACCAGTGCAGTCTTCTCATCCGGATCTGCCATAACAGCGATAACCTTCGCCGGGCTTAATGCATTCTCAATCAGGATTGCAGGATTCTCATCCCAGTTGATGATATCGATCTTCTCACCGCGAAGCTCGTTAACAACTGCACCTACACGTGCACCGTTCATACCAACGCATGCTCCCACAGCATCTACATCCGGATCGTTGCTCCATACAGCCATCTTTGTACGGGAACCAGCCTCACGGGCAATGCTCTTGATTTCAACTGTTCCGTCCTTCACCTCTGCAACCTCTGATTCAAACAGACGTTTTACAAGACCGGGATGAGTTCTGGATACCAGAATACGCGGTCCCTTCGGTGTATCCTTAACTTCCAGGATGTAAAGCTTTACTCGCTCTGTTGGCTGGAAGGTCTCACCCTTCGCCTGCTCGTTCTCAGCAAGGATCGCATCTGCCTTGCCAAGATTTACGCTTACATTATGTCCTACCACACGCTGTACAATGCCAGTAACAACTTCTTTTTCATTGCCGTGATACTGGTCAAACAGAACTTTTCGCTCTTCCTCACGGATTTTCTGAAGGATTACGTTCTTTGCGCATTCTGTGTTGCAATACGGCCAAATTTGTCAGAGTGAACCGGTACCTTCAGGATATCGCCAACCTCTGCATTGGTATTCTGCTTCTGTGCTTCTACAAGAGAAACCTCCTCAGCAGGATCTTCTACGTATTCTACAACCCTGCGGTCTGCATATACACTGAAATCGCCTGTTTCTCTGTTAATGGTAACATGTACATTGTCAGCTTTTCCAAAATGATTCTTGTATGCCTGGATCAGGGGACTGCTCAATGGCATCCAGCAAAGTTTCCTTGCTGATATTTTTCTCGCGTTCCAGTTCGTCCAGAGCACCCATTAACTCCTTGTTCATTTTTCTTATTTCCTCCTTTTTTGCTTTCCAGCATAATCGCTTATTTCTTAAATCGGACATGTCGCCTACTGGCAGCATCTTCCTATATGAAAGTCAGCTGTTCCGCGCCTGTGGTACTCCCACAGCTGCGCCCGGACTTTCATGGTAACTTAAAAATCAATTGCCAGACACACCAGTGCAATGTCTTTCTTATCGAAAGTGCGAGGAGTTCCCTCCTCATCAATGGTCACACTGTTATTATCATATGCTGTCAGTTCACCACAAAATTCTTTCTGTTTCTCGATTGTCCGGTAGGTTCTGATTTCTACCAGTTTGCCAATGCTTCTGGCAAAATCTTTTTCTTTCTTTAAAGGTCTGTCAAGACCCGGGGAACTGATTTCCATAATGTAGCTGTCCTCGATGAAATCATCTTCGTCAAGCCTGTCGCTGAAAGCCCTGCTTACGGTCTCGCAGTCATTCACTGTGATTCCGCCCGGTTTGTCGATGTAGCCTCGAAGATACCAGTTTCCTGCTTCCTTGACATATTCCACATCTACCAGTTCGAATCCATTGCTTTCTACGATCGGAGATAACAATGCTTCTGCTTTCTGTTCATACTCTTCTTTTTTCTGCTCATTTTTCCCACCTGCCTCTCTGGGCGTGTTTGAAAAACCATCCCCGCAATCTGCACCCACTTTGCCTTACACGTCGGTCTAAATCCGGCTGCCGTAGCCCGCCACGGCGCCTTCGCGCGAAATTCCCACAAATCACCTGCGAAAAGCCGCTCTGGTCCTTATCATCAAAAAGAGTGGGCTCACGCCCACTCCTTTGTCAACAAGTTCTGATTTCTTGTATCATTCTAACACCTTTAAATCCAAATTGCAAGGGCTTTTTCTTATAAATGCCCATTTTACAAGGTTTTAACCCATTTTAACAGTATTGTTAAGCTTGTTTCACCAGCAACAGCTTTTACTTTCGGCTCTTTTTTTGAGCTTCTGCTGTACAACCTGTATAACAGCCTTTTCTTCATAATCTGCTGCTTAAATTCTGGGTTTCATACCCTTGGTATCACGTTTGGCCAGCTTTACCTTGTTCAATGCATACGGCTTGTCGTGATACTGGATGGTGTACTCCTGTCTCGGTTCCACCAGATAGGCATGTTCAAGAACATCCCCATCCCCCAGCTTCATTCCTCTTACACCAACAGAGGTCTTCTTCATAGTAGAAACATCGGTTTTCAGAATACGGAGGAAATAGCCATTCTGACTCTGGAATACTACCTGTTCCATTTCATCTGCCGGACCTACAAATATCAGCTGATCCTCTTCTCCCAGCTTGGTAGATGCAATCGTTCTCTTTGCCACATCGAATTCCTCACCTGCAACAAGCTTTGCACATGGAGGTCTTAGTCACGAACAACAGAGTAGATAATTTCACCTGTCCCTGCAGGTGCCACATAAAGGATCTGCTCTGGCTGCTGTCGTAGTTACTCAGGTTATCAGCCGGAGTTCCCTTGTCACGGAAACGCACCAGCGGAATGTCTGCCACTTTGATGGAATGCATGCGTCCCATATCTGTGAAAATGCAGATCTTGTCTGTATTCATACAGGTAAAAAATAAATTTATTCTCTGCATGGGCAGCCTCTTTTGTTTTCTCTCATAAGCATTCTTATCAATAAGGCGCATATAGCCGAAGCGATCCATAAGGAACGCAGACCTCTGTCTCTTCCATCTTCTTTTCTTCGTAAACTGCCTCTTCTGCGTTCTCGATCACAGTTCTTCTCTTGGTGCTGTATTCTTTTTTGATTCCGTCAAGTTCTTCAATAATCACTTCACACATGGAATCATAGTTGTTCAGAATATCTTCATAAGAAGCAATATTTTTCATAGTCTGGTCATACTCTGCCTGAAGAGCCTCAATTTCCAGTCCGATCAGACGATACAGACGCATTTCCAGAATGGCTGTAGCCTGATTCTCCGTAAATTTCAGATTCTTTGCAGCCTTCTCACTGGCTTTTGACTTGAATTTAATTCCCTCTGTGATACCCTCTACCAGACACTTTTTAACCTGGTCACGGCTCTTGCTGCCTCGAGAAGGATCTCAATGATCAGATCAATGACATCGCAGGCTTTGATCAGTCCCTCCTGGATTTCCTTTTTTCTCAAGCTCTTTTCCCAGAAGAGTCTTGTACTTGCGGGTAGTCACCTCGAACACAAAATCCACATGATGCTCAATGATCTGCTTCAGGCTTAAGGTTTCCGGTCTTCCGTCTGCAACTGCCAGCATATTGACACCGAAAGGTATCCTCCAGTCTGGTTTTCTTGTAGAGCATGTTGGTGAGATTCTCTACATCTGCATCCTTTTTCAGTTCCAGAACGATACGGATTCCCTCCTTGGAAGACTGGTTGGAAATATCCACGATATCTGTGGTCTTCTTTGGTCTCTACCAGGGTTGCGATATCATTAAGGAATTTTCCGATGTTTGCACCGATCATGGTGTACGGAATCTCGGTGATCACCAGCTGCTGGCGGCCGCCTTTTACTTTTTCCACTTCCACTTTACCGCGGAGACGGAGCTTGCCGCTTCCGGTCTCATAAATATTCAGAAGATCATCTTTATTTACAACCAGACCGCCTGTAGGAAAATCCGGTCCTTTCAGATAGCGCATCAGGCCTCTGGTACTGATATCGTTATTTTTCATGTATGATCCTTCACTGCATCCACCACCTCGCCCAGGTTGTGAGGCGGAATGCTGGTGGCCATACCTACGGCGATACCATCTGCACCGTTTACCAGAAGGTTTGGGAATCTTCACCGGAAGCACCTGAGGCTCCTTCTCTGTCTCGTCGAAGTTTGGCATAAATTCCACTACATTTTTTGTCAAGATCTGCCAGAAAAACCTCCTGGGTCAGTTTCTCCAGTCTTGCCTCTGTATATCGCATAGCTGCAGCCCCGTCTCCTTCAATGGAGCCGAAGTTTCCGTGACCGTCTACCAGGGTTTTGCCCTTCTTGAAATCCTGTGCCATTACAACCAGTGCTTCATAAATAGAGCTGTCCCCGTGAGGGTGGTATTTTTACCCATGGTATCTCCAACGATACGGGCGCACTTACGATATGGACGGTCGTAACGGATCCCAAGCTCGTACATATCATACAGGGTTCTTCGCTGTACCGGCTTCAGGCCATCGCGGACATCCGGAAGTGCCCCTGGAAATGATAACGCTCATGGCATAATCTATATAGGATTTTTTGCATCACGTCCGCATAGTCCGTGGCAATTACATTCTCCTGCTTTGTTTCCATAATCTGTTTTCCTTTCAAATACACTCTGGAGCCTGTTTAAAAAAAAGCATTCCTGCAATCTCCCACAAATTGACGCACATCTTGCAGAAAGCATTTTTCAAACACGCTCTAAGCTAAAATCTGAGGTTCTCCTCTTGCAAAATACTCTTCTATATTACGTTCAGACCATATTCTGCTTTTTCGTCCGAAAAATCCTGCTCTTTCGGATTTCAGCCTTCTTAAATATCCAGTTCTGCATCAGTTGCATGCTCGTAAATAAATGCCTTTCTTGGCGGCACGTCGCTTCCCATCAGATCTCTGTCACGCTGGAAGCCATACGGGCATCCTCGATTTCCACCCGCTTCATTCTCCGGGTTTCCGGATTTAAGGTTGTCTCCCAAAGCTGCTGGGCATCCATCTCTCCAAGACCTTTGTATCTCTGAGGGTAAAGCTTCCCGGCTTGTGACTGCGGCGGTATTTTTCCAGTGCCTTATCATCATACAGGTATTCTTCGGCACCCTTCTTCGGCATTACTTTGTAAAGAGGGGGCATGGCAATATAAACATGTCCCTCATAGATCAGTTCCGGCATAAAACGATAGAATAAAGTAAGTAAAAGTGTGGAAATATGAGCACCATCCACATCCGCATCGGCCATAATCACGATCTTGTCATAACGAAGTTTGGTGATATCAAAGTCGTTTCCATAGCCTTCGGAAAATCCGCATCCAAATGCATTGATCATAGTCTTGATTTCTGCGTTTGCAAGCACCTTGTCAATGGTGGCTTTCTCCACATTCAGGATCTTACCGCGGATCGGAAGGATTGCCTGATAATTACGATCTCTGGCAGTCTTTGCAGAACCGCCAGCGGAATCTCCCTCTACGATAAAGATTTCACAAAGTGAAGGATCTTTTTTTTCTCGCAGTTGGCAAGCTTTCCATTGGAATCGAAGGAATATTTCTGCTTGGTGAGAAGGTTTGTCTTGGCACGCTCCTCTGTCTTACGGATTTTGGCGGCCTTTTCCGCACAGGACAAAATGGTCTTCAAGGTTTCCAGGTTTCGGTCAAAATAGAGTACCAGCTGCTCAGACATTACTTTTCCCGTGGCGCGGGCTGCATCCTGATTGTCCAGTTTGGTCTTGGTCTGCCCCTCAAAGCGTGGCTCCGGGTGCTTGATGGAAACAACCGCTGTCATTCCATTACGGATATCCGCTCCTGTGAAATTAGCATCTTTTTTTCCTTCAGAATACCGATCTCACGAGCGTAAGTATTCATCACCGTTGTAAAGGTTGTTTTAAATCCGGTAAGATGAGTGCCACCTTCTGCATTGTAAATATTATTGCAGAAGCCAAGTACGTTCTCACGAAATTCGTTGGTGTACTGAAATGCTGCTTCTACCTGGATTCCGTCAGCTTCTCCTTTCAGATAAATCGGTTCGTGGAGGGCTTCGGAATTGTGATTCAGGTCTTTGATATATCCCACGATTCCATCTGGCTCATGATAAGTGATATCTTCAGGAGTATCACCACGAAGATCCATGAAATGAATGGTAAGGTTGGGATTCAGGTATGCAGTCTCATGGAGACGGCTTTTTACCTCTGTGGAAGAGAATCTTGTCTTCTCAAAAAATCTCCGGGTCCGGAAGGAAGTTCACACAGGTTCCGGTCTGTCTGGTCTTGCCAAGCCTGGGGAGAAGTCCCTCTTCCAGTTCAATCGTGGGGATACCTCTCTCATAGTGATCATGATGCACATATCCGTCACGACTGATCTTAATGTCCAGATATGTAGACAGGGCATTCACAACCGAAGAACCAACGCCATGAAGTCCACCGCTTGTCTTATAAGCAGAGTTGTCAAATTTTACCGCCTGCATGGAGGGTGGTAAATACAAGACGCTCTGCAGATACCCCCTTTCGCATGCATATCTACCGGAATTCCTCGTCCATTATCAGTGACCGTACAGGAGCCGTCTTTCTCCAGTGTTACTTCAATTTCAGAACAGTAACCGGCCAGATGTTCATCTACCGCATTGTCCACGATCTCATAGATCAGGTGGTTCAGACCTTTTTCTGGATACGCTTCCGATGTACATTCCCGGACGTTTCCGAACAGCTTCCAATCCTTCCAGGACAGAAATACTACCCGCGTCGTAAGTGTCTTTCTTTGCCATGGTGTTAATTCCTTTCTTACTATCATTCAGACTGTTACCAGTGAACAGTAACTTCAGACTCTGCTGTCCCATATTCTTCTTTTTATGCATCCAGTGTACCGACAGGATTGTTCGAGAAATCAACTTGTAAGTGCACGAAATAACTGCTCATTTCATTTACAGCTCTACATTTCATGATGCACTGTCTGGGCTTCAGCATTTATTCCAATGGTTGTGAAAAGCGGACAGTATGTCCGCTTTTCTTTTCCATTCTTATCTTCTGTTCAAACATTCGTTCTATATCATACCCCATCCTATGGTATTTTTTTGCAAGTAAAATTTGGGTTTTCTATTTTGTTTAAAATTTTTTTGACACCGCAAACCCGCTTATTTCCTGGCTTTTTTCGGAGTTTTTCAATTTTTCGCAAAAAAAAAAAGTGCTTGCATTCTTCCAAAAAGTAAGCTATACTATGCAAGTCGGTTGACATAGGCCAGTTGGTCAAGGGGTTAAGACGTCGCCCTCTCACGGCGAAAACACGAGTTCGATTCTCGTACTGGCTGCTTTATTTTCCGACAAATTGAATACATATGTTAAGCGAACCGCTTACATGGCCAGTTGGTCAAGGGGTTAAGACGTCGCCCTCTCACGGCGAAAACACGAGTTCGATTCTCGTACTGGCTGCTCTGTTTTCTACAAATTGAATATATATGTTAAGCATACCGCTTACATGGCCAGTTGGTCAAGGGGTTAAGACGTCGCCCTCTCACGGCGAAAACACGAGTTCGATTCTCGTACTGGCTGCTAGGAACTTCCGAAGTGATTCGGGAGTTTTTTGTTGTCTGAATATATTCCTGCCTGGGTTATGCCTTCTCTTTTTTGTGCAAAAAGGCGCCGCAAAGCGACTTTTTTCGTCAACCTTGCGGCGTCCGGATTCAGACCTTAGACAGTCAGAATCTTAATTTTTTACTGAAAATCCTCGAACGCAAGTGCATCGGCGTCAGCTTCTGCATTTTCTTCTGTGCTTTCCTCGAAGCCACCCTCTGCTGTGAAGCCATCCGCTTCTGGAGCAGTTTCGCTTTCTTCTACGAAGCTTTCGTCACCAAATGTGGCTGCTTCGGTGTCGGCTGCTGTGGTTTCGTCGGCGAAGCCTTCGGCTTCCTGCTCAGAAAGGGTATCTGTATTATCGTTATCCTCTTCCTCTAATCCAACTTTAAAGCTGAATGTATATGGCAAATCACTCATATCCTGGCTTACGCTGATGTAATAGGTTCTACCAGCTTCCATATAAATACCACTCAGGTAGTTAGACCATGTATTAGCCCGAAGCGCTCCCTCTTCATACAGATTAATTGTTATGTCGAGCTCTGTTCTGTCCGGATCTCCGATTGTATAGTATCCTGTTATTTCCGGAGTAAACGCATAATACTGAACCTGTCCGTCATCCAGCGTAACTTCGTATTCTGTTCCATTCTCAAGGGGCAGGTGCTTCCACCTTAACATACTCTACAGAATATGTGTCAGAAACATTATACTTTGTATTTGTCACAACAACAGACTCTACAATACCCTGTTCATTTTTAACAACTTCTGTTGTTCTGTCAGTATATTCACGCATCACAACATCTGTTAATACCTCTTCAGTTCCTGTTATTGTGATAACTTTTTTCATATGTATCTACATAAGAATAAATAATACCTTTTCCACTGATATTTCCATTCATAGGGCTTGTAATATTTGTATCCTTATTGTAGGAAACGCGATACTCATATGAGTCACCATCTTTGTTCATAGTAATAATTGCCGCATAGTCTTCCGCATTCCAATTAATACTATAGGTAATTCCCTCTGAAACAGTTACTGTAAATTCAGGCATAGAATCAGCAACACCACTCAGATAAATATAGCCATATTTTGCATCACAACTTACAGAAACATCCGTAATCAATTCGCCAACAATATCGTCTTCTGTAAGTCTGAATATACTTGACAAATCAATATCATAATATAATTTCCATATTCTGGAAATACCACTTTACAGTATTGGTAACTGTGATTACTTTTATATAATCCTGTCCGGAAACATCTTCGCTCCGAACCTCAAGAGGATCATCAGATGTATTCGTAAATGCTACTTCAATTTCTCCTGGAGTATTATTTACTCCCATTATACGAATTCCATTTACAATATAATGATCTTCATCCCCTATAGTTTCCCAATCAACATATTCGCCATCAAGTTTTACATTCTCAATAGTTCCCACGCTCTGAATATCGTTCTTGATCTCTTCAAGTTTCTGAATCATCGCCCGAATATCATCCATGTTTTCAGCGTTATCCGCCAGATTTTTCAGCTTCTGCGAGAACTGTTTTCATGTTTGCTTTATACGCATTGTCTGCAAGCACGAAATCATAATCCTCGAATGTCACTAATCTTACGGCTTAAACTGTCTCGCAGCACTTCTGCCTCAGACATTCCAACAGTACTGCTTCCATCATTCGGCCAATAACCAACTGTATTAACACTGGTTACTCTGCCTGTAACAGAATCATAATCGCATACATGCCACAGATTTCCAGACTGACCTGTCGGTACACTAAACGTATTCAGAAGAGTGCTTCCCCTGTAAACCGTAACGATCGCACCAGACTTATCAGACATATTCTTGCTCTCTTCATCTTCCTGATCTGAAAAATCATAAATGTAGAAACGATAGGTTCCTGCGGTCTGTTTGTAAATGGTTGTTGTTTCCGGGCCTTCCCAGCTTACATCATCTACATCCAGATCTGCATATTTTACATAACCGTCTTCGTCATCATATTCTTCATATGTCTTATCACTGTAATAAGTATGGAAGTTTCCAATTCCTTTTACTCTCGGTCCTACCAGATGAGAATCCAGGTCAGACGGTGCACCTGACTCTTCATCACCCCATCTTAAGACGAAACGGATCTGGTCATCATTGATGATTCTTGTAACAGAGAAAGTCTTGGTTATAGTCTGTCCAGCTGTTACAGTTACACTAAACGGTGCTGCTACAATTTCAGATTTCTCATCAGCCGATACTAC
>VOFJ01001038.1_pt1 | contig 31830 bp, 46 predicted proteins | sample 5384081 | NCBI WGS metagenome assembly VOFJ01 (sample SAMN12384729, study PRJNA508395) | human gut metagenome | isolation source: healthy gut I | host: Homo sapiens | reverse complement strand
TCTACCCCCACATGTTTTTACCTCAAGGCTAGTCCTAAAACTATTTCGAGGAGAACCAGCTATCTCCGAGTTCGATTGGAATTTCTCCGCTATCCACAGTTCATCCGGTGCCTTTTTAACGACAATCAGTTTCCGGACTCCCTCCACTGAATTTTTACTTCAGCTTCATCCTGACCATGGATAGGTCACCCGGTTTTGGTCCATTATATGACTTATATCGCCCCTCTTCAGACTCGATTTCTCTTCGGCTCCCATTCCTTCTTAGGGGTTTAACCTCGCCACATACAATAACTCGCTGGACCGTTCTGCAAAAAGAAAGAAGTACGATATCGCGCCTTAAAATCTATCTTAGCGGCAAGCTTATAGAGGTTTCAGGTTCTCTTTCTCCGGGGTCGCTTCACCTCACGGTGCTCGTTTCGCTTATCGATTTACCAGTAGTATTTAGCCTTACCGGGATGGTCCCCACTCTTTCATACGAGATTTCCCGCAATGATGCTCTGGATTCTACCTACCCTAACTTATCTTTCATATACTGGACTTTCACCGTCTTTTGGTTCACCTTCCCAGATGATCTCATTAGAGAACTTTCGGTAACAGTTATTGGCTTGCGGAAGAACTCACAGCTGTTACCAAAGAATTGTTTACCACTTTCAAATACGGTTATTATAGTCCTGTCAGTTTGGGATTTACTAGTAATACATGGTCTACTATTTGGAATGGTATTCATCAATGCTACATGTTCCAAGAAAGCTTGAAACAAGTGTCCAACGAATATGTAACAGACGAAATGAAAAAACAATATTTGGCAGAGTCTAATTTTTTTTGATAGCTTATTATCATTTCTTGTCTATGCGTTCGTATGGTCCGATCATGATTATTCGCAGTGTTATAGATTTAGAAACACCCATTAGTGGTTTTCCCGAACGTAGTAGTATAGACGAAGTAGTGGCCTTTATTAACGAAAAAAAAATTGGATGAAGCAATGTCTGAAGGCGGACTACCTACTACATGGAGTGGAAAAGATTATGGTCGTGCCACGTCTTGCAGCATTAGCATTGAAATCCAGAGTTTACCTCTATGCCGCTTCACCGCTCTATAATGGAAACACAGAAATGTATGCCGATTTCCGTAGTCCGTTAGATGGACGTCAGTTAATAGCTCAAGAGAAAAGTCAAGCAAAATGGGAAATAAGTGCTACCCAAACAAAGTATGCAATTGATGAAGTGGAAAAAAGCTAAATTCCATCTCTATCACGATGCGGATGCCGGTGAACAAGTGATGCTAAACCGGGACTTCCCAATAAAGCACAACGAAGATTGAGATATACCAATATCGACAATCAGACAGGGAATAATCCGGAAATTATTTGGGCTGACACACGTAATGATGACTATTATGGAATACAGCGTCGCTGTCCGCCTCGTCAGACGCTCGGTGGTAAGTTTGCTGGTATCAGTATGACTAACTGTCCTCCTACTTTGCAAACCATTGAAGCATTTTACACTAAAAACGGGCTTCCAATAAATAAGGATAAAACGTTCGACTATGACGAACGTTACGAATATATTAATGCTCGGAAAATTGTGATGGAAACAATTATGAGGATCTTGTGAAATATGCTAATTTTACTCCTAGTAGTGATAAGGTAATGCGTCTTTGCACCGATCGTGAGCCCCGATTTTATGCGTGGACTACCTATCATAATGGATATTTTGAATTTGGTAAATATAACAATGAAGAAATTAGTGCTGATCCGGCTAAGCGTGCTATCAGAATCCATTTGTTGAGAGATGATCCTCATGGTCGTGGTAATCGTACCGATCAGAGTATTCTATTTCTGGATTTGGAAATAAAAAGGGGTTGTACCGTCCGCTGAATGGAATGTAATAGAATATCCATTTCCGTTATTCCGTCTTGCAGAGCTTTATTTAAACTATGCTGAAGCTTTTAGTTGAGTTGGATCGTTTATCCGAAGCTAAAGTATATTTGGATAAAGTACGCGAACGTGCCGGTATTCCTAGTGTAGATGAGGCTTGGGATAAGTATTCTACTAATCCTGGTTACCAAAACACTCAAGAGGGGATGCGAGATTGTACGTGCAGAACGTATGAACGAGTTATATTTAGAAGGTCATAAATTCTTCGATATTCGTCGTTGGAAAATAGCAGAGCAACATTGTGGAATGCCCGATCGCGGACTGAATACTAATGCTACTAAGGTGGAAGATTTTACTCCGATGGATCTTCCATTACCGCGAAATTTCCATAAGGGACAATATCTAATGCCAATTCCTTATCAGGAAATTAACAAATGCCCGCATATTGTGCAAAACCCTTACTATAATTAAAGAAAAAACTTTCTCTCTCATGTCTATTAGGGATGAGGGGAAGGCAAATAAAGTATCTAATACAGAAAGAAAATATACTATGAAGAGTAATTTATTAAAAAAAATAGCTGGTTGGGTTATAATGGTGTTCTTTGGGATGACTATATTAACTGGCTGTGACGATTATAATTTTTTGATATACCGCTCACTCCGTTTTTGCTCTTAGATAGCTACAATGTGAACTTTGACCAAAACAGTGGAGAACGGATACTGGAGGTTCGTTGTAACGAAGAATGGACTGTAGAATTGAGCAAAGAACTACAAGGCTGGTGTAGTGTGACTCGTAATGAAGATGACAATCTGATTGTAAGTGTTATTTTGAGTGAAGACAAATATGTGCGTAGAGGTGAATTTTATGTAAAGGCATTTTCTCAAACAGATACTGTACGTGTAGCGCAGTTAGGTTACCAGCAAGCTATTTTGGTATCTCCTCAGAACATGAATATCGATGCTTGCCGGAGATAAAGTATTGGTGGAAGTAACTTCGAATGTAGACTATATTATTACCCTCCCCGATTGGATAATAAAAGAGACTCAACCTGATACCCGTGCTCCGCAAAAACTGTTACCAAACAATACCTCTTAAAAATAGAGAGTAACAAGGGAGTAAAACGTATGGGTGAAATTGTGTTTGCCGATAGTGATGAAATGTCTGACTTGGAGCCAACCGTTATTAATGTGGTGCAAAAAAGGATTGGATGTTTACGAACCTGTTGCACCTGAAGAAGGCAACGATATTCAACTGTTTCCCAACAGTGCGGAAGGTGATGGTGGTGTGCCCGGTGGAAATTATGATGCAACTTTCGATAATGATTTGACTACCGAATGGCAAGCGAATTGGAAAGCTCCAATAGGATTGGTATATCCTCAGTATATTGAATATACTTTTGATGAACCGGTAGATTTGGACTACATCATTTATCATTGTACCTATTCTGCTAATCGTTTTAAAGATGTGAAGATTGAAGTGTTGACCGATGTTAATAAAACACGTAGTGCAGAATATGTGAAAGTATACGAAGGACATTTGATAACGCCAACTCTACACGTGCAGACTTCAATGCTTCCCAAAGCAATGTGACAAAGGTAAAATTTACTATCAGTACTTGCTATAATATGAGCAAACCATTGCGGTGTCAAGAAATGCAGTTCTTCCAAAAGATCCCAATGCTTTCAAATATGATGAACTGTTTACTGATATCGCTTGCACTGACTTGAAGCCTACCGTTACCGAAGAGGATATTTTGAATTGTAAGAGTTCATTTTACAAGACTTTAGCTTGGTTTATGTATAATAATGAATACCAACGTGAGTTCCGTATTGCCAACTATAAGGCTTATCCGCATCCTGATATCGATGCTGCTGTTAATAAAAACAGCTAAATATAGTTTATTTGATAATCCAACAGGAATCTTTGTTCCTGCCGGAGAGAACTTGGTAGTAATGGTCGCCGATTTGAATGGATTGGATAAAGTGAATATCCGTGTACAGAATCTCGACAAACCAGGACAAGATAGATTTGGAGGAACGGAATATACCATTGTAAACGGTGTTAATACTATTAGCATTAAAGAGAAAGGGACTTGTGTATGTGATGTATCACAAAGATGATTATGAAAATGCCCCTGAAATCACTCTGCATTTTGCATCGGGTAAGGTAAATGGATATTACGATAGTCAAAATCCAAAACTGAAAGGACGTTGGAAAGAGTTACTCAATAATAGTGTAGATACTCACTTTGATGTGATAGGTAAATATGTGCATCTTACGTTTACTACGCGCAGTTTCTTGAATTATACTAAGGATGTAGATAACCTGATTAACCTTTATGATGATATGATTTATCGTCAGCAAGAGTTCTTGGGATTGGAAAAGTATGATCGTATGTTTCATAATCGTAGTTATTTCCATGTCCATTATAATAGTGGCTCATTTATGTATGCTACACCGATTATCATACAGCCTACATTGAAAGTAGTTTGAACTATCTGGCTGATGAGACCCAAATGGCGGCCAATTGTTGGGGACCTGCACACGAATTGGGACATATTCATCAAACTCGTCCGCTTGAAATGGCATGGCATGACAGAGGTAACAAACAAATATTACTGCCATTTATGTACAAACTAAGGTCTACAACGAGCCGTCACGTTTGACTGTTCAGGATCGCTATGTGTCGGCTTTTCAATAACATTATGGCAGGGTCAAAAGGCACACATAATGCCGAAAGCGATGTATTCAACAAGTTAGTTCCGTTTCGGCAATTGGAACTCTACTTTGGCGAAGTGAAAGGAAATACTCCGATGAAACGGACCGATCACGGAGGTTTCTATGCAGACATCTATGAGAAAGTACGTACCACAGCCAATCCGACAACCGATGGTTTGTGCCAACTCGAATTTGTTTATAACAGTTGCGTATCGGCTGGTATGGACTTGACTGACTTCTTTGAGAAGTGGGGATTCTTATCACCCGATCGATATGATTGATTTATGATTATACCAACAAGCAATTCACCATCACTGAAACAGAGATAGCCAATGTAAGAAACCGTATCGCTACCTTGGGATTGCCTAAATGTACAGATCCTGTAGAATATATTGTAGATAGCACCGTAGATATCTTCAAGGATCAGAAGAATGTTATAGCCGGTATAGCTTCACATCAAGAAGATACTAACGATGAAGGAATCACCACTTCTACCATTACCGTTAATAACTGGCAAAATGTAGTAGCTTTCGAAGTGCTCAATGCCGACAATAAACTTATTTGTGTATTTGAAGGTAGTAAGAAATCCTATAAGATGAATACTGCTTGGGAAAATGGATATAAGTTGATGGCCGTACAATATGATGGTAGTCGTATAGCCGCTTCTATTAAATAAAATAGAGGCGCTATTTGAAATGAAGGCTGCTTATTTTAGCACAACCTGTTAGAATAGGCGGTCTTTTTTATTTATCTTTGCATATAAATTAATCTTTATTACGTTATAAATATGAAACAACTTCGCAAGTGGACAGTGGCTGCCTTTTGTAGTTTGGCGGGGGGGGTACTCTACGCGCAAACACCCTCTTACTCCACCTATCAAGTAAACAAGGACCTTACTAACTTTACTGATTGGACAGCATCATCTCTGTCTAAGAACTTTAAAGACAAACATTTGAAAGGCATGGAATCCCAGCTAATGAAGCAATTGGCCGAGAAAATGCTGAGAGGTGATTATAACTCGGCCTACTTGTTACAGAGTTATAAGCCTATACCCTCAAATAAGGTACTGGAGCAACAACTCAAACTCACCAACGGATACAGTCGTTACGAAAACATTACCGGGGTCTATTTGGAAGCTGGAGAAAATGTAGTATTGGTGGGTGACCTTCACGGACGCACCGCAGGACTGCTCATTCCAGACTGGATGCGTCAACCGACTCTAGGCTATCAACCGACAAAAGACCCCGAAGGATGGGGACTGAAAAAACAAGAGATACTGTTACACGAAGGTGTGAACGTAATCAATGTGAAGAAAGCTGGCAATGTGCATGTAGACTATTTCGCGGATGACCCCGACACTGCACCGGCAGTTACCATTCACTTTGTAACCGGGAAGGTAAATGGGTACTTTGACGCTACTGTACAGAGTAACGAAGACTGGAACCGTCTATTAGATAATGCGGTCAGCCCCTGTTATGGATGTGAAGGGGAAATATATTCAACTAGCATACCCTGTGGAGCAATTAAAAAGTTGGCTTATGGCAAAGGCAAAGGAACTGGCTGAGAATTATGACAAGATAATGCAGGTACAATATGATTTCTCGGGTGCTACAAAAATATAATCGTATTCCTAAGAAACGTATTTTTGGCCCGTGTTAACTTTAACTATTTTATGTTTCGTGATGGTGACGGTGTAGCTTTTGGGGGTACAGATGGCACTATGAAGGCAGCGATAGGTCGGAAGTGACAACTAACTGGGGCATTCATCATGAGATAGGACACGTGATGCAGATGCGTCCCTGGCTTACTTGGGGAGGAATGACAGAAGTGAGCAATAATCTTTCTCCATGTATGGCACTATGAGTTTGGGTGATTCCAGTCGTTTGAGTAAGCGTCATATTTATGAGGCTGCTTTTTTAGTAAAAAGTACTTAATGCGCCAGAAAAAGCAGTTTATTATGTGTGTGAAGGATCCTTTCCATAATTGATACCCTTCTGGCAAATTCAAATCTATGCCGATAAGATTGGTTATAAGGATTTCCCTATGCCGACCTGATGGAGCATTTACGTAACCAACCTCAAAAGGGGCGGGTAATGCATCTATTCATAATATGTATGAGTATATTAAGCTTTGCTGTGATTTCCTGAAAACAAAATCTTACGGACTTCTTCGATGCGTGGGGGTTCTTTCAGACCAGGAAAATTTCACGTAGGCGATTATGGTAACTATGATTTTTTGAGGTCACTCCCAAGATGATTGAGGAAACAAAAGCACTACATTGCTTCTAAAAACTATCCGAAACCGAGTATGGATGTGACAAAATTGACAGATTAGTTTTTTGTATGACATAAAAAAACAATTCACGGGAGTTGCATTTAATTCTTTCAATATGAGAAATCTATTTTTTAATTCGATTGCAAATATGGGCAGATGCACTGTTGTTGTATTCATGTTGCTTTTTGTTTGCAATATGTATGGTCAGCAACGCTTTCTTTCAATCACCCTCGCTTGCTGTTCACTGGTGCAGAAGAAGCTGCTGTGAAGCAGTTGATACAAAACAATCAGCTTGCCGGTGAGTTGGCAGAGTTCTTGAAAGCGAAAGCGGATACATTGGCGATTACTCCGCAGAAACCTTATTTAAAGGATAAATATGGGTAAATATTTGTGGACATCCCGATCCTATGTGAACCGCTTGGGTACGCTTGCATTAGTGCCGTCTCTACGGTGAGCGGAAATACTGGATGCCGCCAAGAAGAGGCTTTTATTGTGGGTGTGTAAACTATCCCGACTGGGATCCACCTCACTATTTGGATACTGCGGAAATGGCAACTGCAGCTATTGCTTATGACTGGTTGTATGATGCGCTGCCTATTTCGACTAAAGACTTGGTAAAGAAATGTTTGTACGAACGTGCCATTGTTCGTGTGTTGCGTGAATACGAAAAAGGGTAGCTTGGGGAAGTTGGGCGAAACGAGAAACCAATTGGAACGTGGTATGTAACACTGGTATGGTGCTGGCCGCTTTGGGTATTGCAGAAGATTATCCGAAAGAGGCCGCTGTCATTCTTGATAATGCTGCCAAGTATATGCCCAACTGCCTGAAACATTTTGCTCCGGATGGCGTATGCTATGAGGGCCCTGCTTATTGGGGATATACTACCAGTTATTTAACTCTCTACCTAAAGGCGGTGGCTGATAATGACAATGGAAAGGGAGGTATAGCACAACTACCCGGCTTGGAGCGCACGGCGCTTTATCAAAAACGGACACTTTACTCCGTCCGGTCGTCTTTTAATTTCGGTAATGCGGGGGCTGATGCTCAAAATTCTCCAGCATTTTTTCTTATTCAGCCGTATGTATAACCAACCTGAAGTGGCTGAATGGTATCGGGAAAAGTTAAAATTGACCATGCAGGATAATTTACTTCTACATCAGCTTTTCTTTCTGTCACTTCCTTGGTTTGACAATGCTTCACCTAAAAAAAGTGGAGAAAATACCTGCCTTAGAAATATACCACAACACAATTAATGATATAATAGTTTTCAATGGGAATAGAAATAAGAAAGGTTCTCTATTTTTGATAGCCAAGGGTGGAGAACCTCGTCAAGCGCATCAACATTTGGATGGAGGTACATTCATTGTTGAAAGCAATGGGGTTTGTTGGACAGAGGATCTGGGGAGCTGATGATTATGCCCTACCGGGATTTTGGGACGGACGTCCTGACGGACAACGTTGGAAGTATTTCCGTAATAACAAATTTTTCCCATAATACGTTGAGTATCGACCATAAGATTCAGTATGCCAATGGCGAGGCATTTGTTTGCGAAGAGCATACAGATGCGAAGCAGCCTTCTGTAAAGCTGGATATGACTACTCTATACAAAAGATCAGGCTTCTTCTGTATTCCGCACGTTCAAATTGTTAAATGATTACACAATAGAGATAACGGATGAAGTGGACTTACTCAGCCCGCAGTCTATAGTCTCATGGATAGCTTCCACCAAGGCACAAGTGGAAGTAAAAGAGAACCGGGTACGCTTGACGCATGAAGGCAAACATTTTTATATGGAAATCATCGCTCCGGCAGGAGCTACCTTTAAAACTTATCCGGCAAAGAATACCTATAAGGGTGAATATCCCATTGAAGGTTACAATATGTTGGAGGCAGAATGTGGATTGGAAGGTGGTAAAGGAAAGGTTGTGGTGCGTATGAGCAGTAAAAAAAAATATGAGATAGCCTACTAAGAATAATTTAATTAATAATTACGTATGAAAATAACAAATTTTTTAGCATTGGGCATATGCCTCTTGTTTGGTTCATGTACAATGCAGAAATCTACTGTACAAGTCAACGACAAGGGTACGGAATGGGAGTGGAATAAAGGAACAATTGTAGTGAAAACTCCCGAACGACCTGCCGGACAAAGAGAGTGTCATCGGGCTGGCTCTTTCCTAAGATGGGAAGTAGTTCGTGTGTGGGATTTGTAGGGTTAGGTATGCGTGGGCCGGGTGCTGTGTCACGTTTCACCCATTCCTGGCACACAGATTGTAGCACTGTGCGACTATGAAAAAGGAGCGTGCTGAGAAGTGTCAAAAGTATCTGAAAGAAGCTTCTTTACCAAAAAGCGGCTGTTTACTCGGGTGATAAAGGTTACGAAGAATTGTGTAAACGCGATGATATTGATCTGGTTTATATTGCAACCGACTGGTTGCATCATTTTCCTGTGGCGAAATGCGCATTGGAGGAGAAAATGGCAAAAACGTAGCCATTGAAGTTCCTTCGGCTATGAACCTGAAAAAAGAATGTTGGGAACTGGTTGATCTTAGTGAGAAGAACCCGTAAACACTGCATGATTTTGGAGAACTGTTGTTATGACTGGTTTGAGATGAATACCTTAAATATGGCTCAACATGGGGTTTGGTGAGGTAATTCGCGCGCAAGGGTGCTTATATTCATAATCTGGAGCCATTCTGGGATTATTATTGGAAAAAAGAAGGATGACAAATGGGCTGGCGTTTGGACTACAACATGAAGCATCGTGGTGACGTGTATGCCACCCATGGCCTTGGCCCGGTGGCGCAAGGCACTGGATATTCACCGTGGTGACCGTATGGAAACATTGATTGCAATGGATACAAAATCTGTCATTGGCAAAGACTTGGTGAAAGAAAATGCCGAAACTGTTTGTAACGTTTCCGTAATGGTGACCACACTACTACTTTGATTCGTACCGCTAATGGTAAGGTCATCGAAATACAACATAATGTAATGACTCCACAACCCTACAACCGTTTATATCAGCTTACAGGCACTAAGGGTTTTTGCCAATAAATATCCTACTCAAGGGGTACGCCCTTGATGCTAATCAGATTGAAGGCTTCCGGCGTTCAGCCCAAGGTGGACGACTTGAACTCACATGGCTTCATGCCGAGAGAGGAGATGAAAGCTTTAGTAGAGAAAGTATCAACATCCTATTTTAAAAAATATGGTGAGATGGCTAAAAGAGGTAGGCGGCCATGGTGGTATGGATTTCATCATGGACAGCCGTTTGGTTTACTGTTTACAGAATGGTCTTCCATTGGATATGGATGTCTATGATTTGGCTGAATGGTGTTGCTTGGCAGAATTAGGTGAATTGTCAATGGACAACAATTGTGCATCTGTCGCATTTCCAGATTTTACCCGTGGTGAATGGAATAAGGTGAAAGGCTACAGACACGCTTATGCTGCTCCTGCTGACGAGGAAGCAGCGATGGAAAAAGCGAAGGCTTTCACTAGCAAATTGAAAGAACAAGGCGCCAAAGAATGGGCAGCAACCGAAGAATAAAATAAAATTTAAAAAACATGTAATCAATAGGCTCAGGGTATCAAAGAGTGAATCCCGTTCAGCAACAATAGCAGAACGGGATTTTTCACTTTCCTCTGTACTCTTGTGGTGACTGATTGAAACAGGCTTTGAAGCAATGCCGGAAGTAACGTAGAGAACTGAATCCTGTCTGATAGGCTATTTCCGTGATTTGTAGCTCGGGATGATTTCTCAACAGTTCTGCTGCGTATTTCAGGCGGGCATTCATAATGAACTCGTTAGGAGACATACAGCTCAAGGCTTTCAGTTTATTGTAGAATGCGCTACGGCTTAAAAGCCATTTCCTTGGCTAGGGCACCGACGTCGAATTCTGAGTCTGAGAGATGGGCTTTGACCGTTTCCTCTAACTGTTCCAGAAACTTGGCATCAATAGGGTTAAGCGCTGAGTGCTTTGTATCTCAATTTCAGCAGGAGATTCACTAGTTGTCATTTTCTGGCTGAATTTCTGTTTTAGCAGTTTTCGGTTACGCAGTATATTGGCAATGCGAGCTTGCAGCATTTTGTTGTTGAAAGGTTTCCCAATGTATTCGTCGGCACCGCATTGCAGTCCTTCCAACTTTTGTCGTTCGAAGTGAGGGCTGTGAGCAGTACTACGGGGGTGTGGCAGAGGTCGAAGTCGGTCTTTATCTTGGAACACATCTCAATACCGTCCATTTTCGGCATCATGACATCGCTTAGTATAAGGTCGGGACGTTCTTCCATTGCTTTTTGTAGTCCGTCCTTGCCGTTCATCGCAATAACTATCCGGTAGAGTGGCGAGAGTAGATCGGTGAGCAGTTGGAGCAGTTCTTCGTTATCCTCTACAATGAGTACGCAGTCCTTGTCCGTCCTTCCAATGGAAATAGGTTCCGGTGTTTCTGCACATTCTTCTGTTTCTGTCGTTTCTGTGAATGGTTGCGAGTATTGTTGCAGATTCCGCTTTTGTTGCCTCTATGAAGGTGACATCGTTGTCATCTTTAAAGAGATTTTCTTTGGGTAGTATTACTGTGAAGATACTTCCATAATCTATTGCACTTTGCACTTCGATTTGACCGTGGTGTAGTTCTACAATACCCTTTGAAAGAGCCAGGCCGATACCACTACCGGGTGAAGAAAAGTTTTCGTCCGCCTGGTAGAAGCGGTCGAAGATGAACGGTGAGGGCCTTTGGGGGAATACCTTTGCCGGAGTCTATCACCTTAATATAAATAGAATCTCCTTTATCAGTGATTGACAATTCTATTTTTTTCCTTTTTCGGGCGTATGTTTAAAGGCATTGGAAAGTAGATTGGTGAGGACTTTCCTCAATTGTCGTCCATCGAACCAGCACAACAAGTTTTCTGTTTCTGTATGGAATATGAACTGTATATTCTGTAAGTTCGCTTGGTCTGTGAAATCTTGATGAATTTGTCTCAAAGTAGGGATGAGGGTCCATTTGGCAAACGTTTAGATGCAGTTTCCCACGTTCCATCTTCCGGAAATCAGTAGCTCTGAGATCAGCTCTTTGAACTGGAATGTGTTTCTGTAGATTTTGTCAGGCGACTGCGCAGAAAAAGGAGAGAGGGTATTGACTTGTAACAGTGCTTCAATTTGTGTGCGATAATGAGTGTTAGCGGTGTACGAAACTCGTGAGAGATATTGGCAAAAGAACTGCAACTTGGCTTCGTATCAGTTCTTCATTCTTCTCTTTTTCCAGTTTTCTTGTGCCAGTGAGGCGCGGAGTTGCATCTTGGAACGTGCTTCACTGAAAATATTCAAGCCAATGACAGTGATTGTGCAGAGATAAAGAATCCCATCCACCAGGTGTTCCACCAGGGATGATGAATAAGGATGGGGAGTTCGATAGCATGTATTTCGTCAGTAGACTCTGTTGTTGTTCACGTATTACCAGTTTGTACTTTCCGGGGGGATATTGGTGAATACCACAGTATTACCGTTGGTTTTGCTCCACTCTTTTTGCTGAATCCTTCCAACTTGTATTCATATATTTTTCTGTCAGTATTATTAACGTAATTATTCGAAGAAAAAACTGATGGAGAAGTTATTCTCTTTGTGGTTCAACTCTATTTGTCGGACAAAGGGTAAAAGCACTTTTCAGAATACCATCGTCCGTTCCGACGGAGATAACCCGATTGTTTACTACTAAAGAAGAAAAATAAAGGTTGTAATTGGGGGCTATTTTTCTGCAACGAGGAGTTCATGAACGAACTCATACCTTCTATACCACCTACAAAGTTTTCTCCGTTACGGCAAATCATAAGTCCGCAACCTTCGTTGATAGCATATAGTTGCAAACTCTCCACATCAATTAGCTGCTTCTCCTTGGTCTGTGGATGATAAATGAGAAGACCATGGTTTGTTACTGATTGCCAGATAACCTTTGGTGGTGATATCCATATTGTAGCAATAGTCAGCATCCAATATCTGTGCAAGCTGTAATTGCTCTTTTTTTCCGTCGAACCGATAGATGCCGCTTCCGGAGGTACCGAAATAAAGGGTACCATCGTGACTTTCCGCCATGCTCTGCACATAATAGTTTCCCAATCCTTTTTCAACGTATTGATAGATATATTTTTCTTGCGGATTGTTCATGTTGATACGTACAATTCTCCTCCAATGGGTTATCCAAAGGTAGTTTTGAGAATCTATCAAAAAATTACTTCCTTCTGTATTTGCTTCCGGGATTTGAGGGAATAGTTTTTGGAAGTTCCCTTTTCCTTCTTTGACAAACATCCCTTCTCCCGTAAGGAGATAGATCTTCTCATCTCTGAACGTTACCTTTATCCAGGTATTTCCAAATGCTTTGGAGTGGAAGGCAACTCTCTTGCTTGGAATGTCGAAGCACAAGCCGCCCTGTTTGTGAGTACCTATGTAGAGTTGGTCGTTTGCGGCATCGTAGGTAATGCATTTCAGGTTGTAGAAAGGTCCGTGGGCTGATTTTGCGTCCATTAGGTAGTGAGTGAAACGTCCGGTTTCCCCGTTCCAGACAGTTCAGACCACCTCCTTCGGTACAAATCCATACGTCTCCACGCTTGTCTTCCACCATGGTTCCGACAAAAAGGAAAGCTGAATCCGTTTTCGTTGCCGAGACTGTCGGTATAGTGGTGAAAGATATCCACTTCGTGGGTTGAAGTAGTTGACACCACCATAGTAGGTGCCCACCCAGATAGTACCTTGCCGGTCTTTGTGAAGTGAAAAAATAGAAGAGTGGCATAGACTTCCGGGTTTGCTTCCTCTTTGATAATATGAAATATGCCCTAAGGTATCTATCTTGTTCAGTCCGTTGAAGGTACCCAGCCAAATACTTCCCTCGTTGTCTTCCACAAAGCAACGCACATCATTGCTGGAGATACCGAATTCCTTTTTGGATGGTAAATTGCTGGCTGATTCCGTTCTCTATCTTGTACATGCCGTTGCGGAAGGTGGCTACCCACATCGTTCCACGGCTGTCCCGGTATAATGAAAGCACGTTGATATTTGGAATCACGCAGACGGGGGATGAAGGATTATGGATGTTATCGGTTCTGTAAAGTCCGTTTCGGGTACCCAGCCAGAGACTGTTATTGGCATCTACATAAAGGCGGATGATTGTTTTATGGAAAGGGGCTTGGTAGACGAATCTGAATGTTTCTTGTTCCCGGTCCCATTGGAAGACACTGTCATTAACAGCTGTCCATATTGTATGGTTGTGTGCGAATAGAGTTTGTGTGCGTAGTGGTAGAGATAAAAAAGCGATCTTTATGTAGATCATAACGGATCAGTTTCCGTCGGAAGTAAAGAATAGATTACCTTGTTTTTTGTCACTTACTATGTGTGATATTTCATTACCATAAAATAATCTTTATTGTCCGGAGAAGGTTTATAGGTTTTCATTTGGTTCCCCCATCGTAGCAGTTCAAGCCTTCAGTGTACCAAACCACATTCTGTCCAGTTCGTCCTGGCAGATAGAAAGTACAGATATTTGTGACAGACCATCTGATTTGCCTAAATGCTTAAAATAGATATTTCAAATTGGCAACAGATATGATAAGAAATAGGCATAGTAACGATTTCCTTTTTCATGGTTTTTTGAATGGTGTTTAGCAACAAAAGAAAGCTATGAATGAGATGTTAAAAATAAGGCTTTTTAATGGAGAGGACATAAATGTATCATGGAAAGGACGATTTCTCCTCTTATGGAGTTAAGGGCATTCTATCTTTGCGGTCATTGATAGGATTAAAAATAACATAGCCTAATTGTGTGGCCTTTAATGTAAGTAACAAACATGAAATTCAAATTAACTTTATTGAGCTTGTTCATGGCGGCTGCATTGCTCTGCTTTGGCACAGACACCAGTATATCTGGATACAAATAAGTCTGTTGAAGAACGGGTGAAAGATGCATTAACTCGCATGACGCTTGAAGAAAAAGGTGGCGATGATTCACGCTCAGTCCAAATTCAGTTCTCCTGGAGTACCCCGTCTAGGTATTCCTGAAGTATGGACAACAGATGGTCCTCATGGTATCCGTCCCGAGGTTTTGTGGGATAAATGGAATCAGGCCGGGTGGACAAACGATTCCTGTATCGCTTTTCCTGCATTGACTTGTCTTTCGGCTACATGGAATCCCGAAATGTCCTATCTTTATGGAAAGAGTATTGGTGAGGAAGCGCGTTACCGCAAAAAGACATTCTTTTGGGCCCCGGGGTAAATATCTGTCGTACTCCTTAAACGGACGTAACTTTGAATATGGGGGAGGACCCGTATTTATCCTCTATAATGGTAGTCCCTTATATTAAGGGGGTACAGGAGAACGGAGTGGCAGCCTGCGTAAAAACACTACGCTCTGAATAATCCCAGGAATTTAAACGCCATACTACCAATGTACATTTGATGACCGTGCCCTTTATGAAATATATCTCCCGGCTTTCAAAGCGGCTGTTCAAGAAGGGGGGCGTGGGCAATTATGGGTGCCTATAACCTTTATCAAGGTGAACATGCCTGTCATAACAAACGCTTGCTCAAAGACATTCTCCGTGATGAATGGGGATTTAATGGGGAGTGGTATCCGATTGGGGGGTGTACATAATACTGGTCAGGCTATTTATAATGGTCCTGGATATGGAATTTGGTTCTTGGACAAACGGTCTTTCTACCGGAACCCGCAATGCTTATGATAACTATTACCAGGCCTATCCTTATCTGAAGTTGATAAAGGAAGGTAAAGCTGGGACAAAAAGCTGGATGCGAAAGTCAGTAACATTCTTCGTCTGATTTTCCGTACTTCCATGAACTCTAATAAACCGTTCGGCTCATTAGGGTCTCCCCGAACACGGACAAGCCGCGCGCAGAATTGGTGAAGAAGGCATTGTACTTTTACAGAATAAGAATAATGTATTACCGGTCAACTTGGATAAAGTGAAAAAAAAGATAGCTGTCATCGGTGAAAATGCCATTAAGATGATGACAGTAGGAGGTGGTAGTTCTTCTTTGAAGACAAAATATGAGGTATCTCCATTGGCAGGTTTAAAAAAACGTATTGGTTTACAGGCTGAAATAGTGTATGCCCGTGGGTATGTAGGTGATCCTACCAGTGAATATAGTGGCGTGAAAACCGGGCAGAACCTGAAGGATGACCGTTCGGCGGATGAACTGCTTGCTGAGGCTCTAAAAGTGGCTAAGGATGCGGATTATGTTATCTTCTTCGGTGGATTGAACAAGAGTAATCACCAGGATTGTGAGGATTCGGACCGCTCTGCTTTAGGTTTGCCGTATGCGCAGGATAGAGTAATTAGTGACCTGGCAAAAGTAAATAAAAACCTGATATTTGTTAATATCTCCGGTAATGCGGTTGCTATGCCTTGGGTAAACGAAGTGCCCGCCATTGTTCAAGGTTGGTACTTGGGTTCCCGGAAGCCGGAACGGCTCTTTGCTTCGGTATTGGTAGGAGACGTCAATCCTTCGGGGAAATTACCTTTCACTTTTCCGGTAAGGTTGGAAGATGTAGGTGCTCATAAACTGGGTGAATATCCGGGGAATAAGGAAGAACTGGCAAAAAGTCCAAACATAGCCGGGATACCATTAATACAACCCTCATCATGAAGATATCTTTGTTGGGTACCGTTGGGCGGATAAAAAAGAAAATCAAACCGTTGTTCCCATCCGGACTAAAGACACGACTTTTTGCTTATAGCAAACCTTCCGGCAGATAAAAAACAATGACCGCCGATGATACGATTTCGTTCACTGTCAATGTGAAGAATACAGGAACCCGCGAGGGTCAGGAAGTCGTTCAACTTTATCAGTGATAAGAAGTTCTCTCTGCCCGTCCGGTGAAAGAATTTGAAAGCTTTTTCAAAAGGTGCGACTGGCTCCGGGTGAAGAAAAGCGCGGTAACGCTGGACGATTGATAAAAAGCATTGAGCTTCTTTGATGATGCAAAAACACGAATGGGTGAACTGAACCGGGTAGGTTTGAGGCCATTATCGGAAGCTCGTCAAGAGATATAAAGGGAATTGTCCTTTTGAATTAAAATAGGTGTTTGATTGGTAAGAATGGATTGTTGGGAGGATGTCTGTTATGGCAATTTGCAATATGCTAATTGTTAATGTTTTGCCAGGTGTGAATTCTTTAATTATCAGGTATTAACGTCCCTTTTTTCAGGGCATTAATACCTGAGTTATTGGATCTATATACCCAAGGCGCTGGATCTATATATCCCACCACACTGGAGCTATATGCCCACCACATTGGATCTATATGTCCAATAAACGTTGTGAGACAGTGTTATAGATGTGGAGGAGGTGAAGGATGATTTCTCTTCTATATTTTGTGTTTTGTTTTACAGTGGCTGGACAGAATATGATTAATGTTTGCTTAGTATTAGCAAACTTTCAGGCCCCATATTAAAAAGTAGGTCCTATAATACTTAAATTAGGCAGGAAGCCTAGTTTGATTCAAAAACCTGGTAATAAGGCTGGGAACGAACGCTGTATCGGCCGTCCGGAAGTCCTTTTTGGGATGAATGATTTCACGAAAGTCGGCTTCGTCGACGGTAAACTCCATTTTATATTCGGCGGTACGTTCTATAACCGGATGAATATCTATCAGTTCGCAGACCAGTCGGCAGAGTTCTTCGTTGAAATCGAACAGAAACTCGTATTTCTTTTCGTAGAAGGGACGGAAATCGTCTTTGTAGTATTCGAAGAAAGGAGTATTGTTGTAGGCCGACTCAATAGCGTTCCAATGCAGGTGTCTCCAGTTGCCGTGGTCGGAAACCGGATATCTTTCATTGGGCATTTCGGTGTATCCGGGCTTTACGGTGGGGATAGAGAGAGTCAGTTCACCGTCCGGTCCGGTAATTGCATCGGTTACGGTAGGTTTGTTTCATATAGTGGTCGTGCTGTTCTATAAAAAAATCTTGTCGTATGCCAGTAGTTTGGTGTAGTACTCGACAGGAGCGAGGTAGGCTGAAGATAAATAAGCTGTTTTCATTTCTTTCATTTTATACGTTTTGAGAGTCGTTTATGTTACTGTTCGGGGATTGTCGTGCTGCCCGGAAGATCATTTCACCGTCCGGAAAAAACGATTCCAACGGTAGCCGTCAAACAATCCGGTGTCTTTTTCTTTGGAGAACCAGACAAGAGAGGCTTTGCCGATCAGATGGTCTTGCGGAACGAATCCGAACAAGCGCGAATCAGTCAGGTTAATGGTGTTGTTGGCTCCCACCCAATAATAATCTTTGGTGAAATAACAGTGTTGTGTTGGTTTGCCGTCCACATAAAGAGTGTCATTCTTGATTTCCGCCTGTTTACCTTCGTGCATCACGAGGGTGTTTCGCAGTAGTGTAATATTCCAAGGATGTACCCGGACGAACTTCCCTTTACCGGGGACGATAAGCGGTCGCAGTTCGGTGTCTTTCTTCCCCGCCAAAGGCTGAATCCAGTTATTCCCGTTTATGGCTTGTTCCAACAGGTAATATTCATAACGGCTGAAACTGCGTACATGGGTACTGTCACTGCTACCCATTAAACCGTCATCGTCAATGGAAAGGGTGTGCATGAGTAAAGTTATCAGATTCTCTTTGTCTACCGGATAAAGCATAAAGCCGCTTCTTGTCCGGATTGAATTGTACCTCGGGAGAAATCACAGAAAAAAGGGAATCGATAAATAGAGTATCACCCGGAACACCGATACAACGGCCGATGTAGATCTCGCGGCGGTCGATAACCGGTTGCCGGATTCCGGCAGGATTGTTAAACACAACAATATCTTGTTCTCGTACCGGACGTTCGCGCCAACGGTGATAGGAGAATATCGACATGAAAGGAACCCGCAGGCCGTAACTCCATTTATTCACCAGAATACGTTCGCCTTGGAAAATAGAGTTTTCCATGCCGGTGGAAGGATAAAACAAGACGTAAAAGCAAATCCCCGGAGCAGAAGCACAATGACTATTGCTCCGGCAAATACTAGTATCCATTTGAATTTACGAATGTTCACTTAATAGCTTCCTTTTTTTAATCCACCCACTTAAAGAGGCGGTTCCAACGGATTTTTCCGTCAAACCAGCCACGGTCTTTATCGAGCGACAGCCATACAACGATCGGTTTGCCCACAACGTGGTCTTCGGGTACAAAGCCCCAATAACGGGAGTCGGCAGAATTATGGCGGTTGTCACCCATCATCCAGTAGTAATCCATTTTGAAGGTATATTCATTGGTCTTTTCACCGTTGATATAGATACCGTCCGACTTCACTTCCTCCAGCTTGTTGCCTTCGTATGCCACGATGCAACGTTCGTAGATAGGCAGGTTGTCCGGAGTCAGCGTAATGGTAGCTCCCTTGGACGGAATCCAGATTGGACCGTAGTTGTTGCGGTCCCACTTGGTGTAAAGATTCAGCGGATACATTTGTCCCGGCATAGGCTTCCGGTTCCATGATTATTTTGCTGATTAGCTTCTTGTTGCCCAGAAGAGTGTCATACATCTTTTTAGTCAGCGGGAGATGATATACAGGATTCAGTTTTCCTTGCGCATTCCGGCTGTCGAGTCCCATTTCCAATAGTCCGATTTCATAACCGGAGTCTTCCATTAGTGTCCTGTCAGCATTGCTGATTCCCAGTTCGCGGAACATTTCTTCCGGGATATATGGACCGGTTGTTTGCACGAAATAGTTGAATTGCAGATTCTCCGGATTCTGGATTGCCTTGCCGTCAATCATGACTTGCCCGTCTACGATCTGGAGCGTGTCACCCGGCAGTCCTACACAGCGTTTTTACATAATTCTCGCGGCGGTCTACCGGACGCCAGAGCACTTCTCCGTAGGTTCGCGGGTTATTTAGGATCTGTTTGCGTCCTGCGGCGTAATATAAGTCATACACGGCACGTTGTTGTTCGCGTGTCAGGCTATCCATATCTATCTGTTTGGAATATATGCGTTGGCCTTCGCCGTATGCCAATGTATAAAAAGTCTGTCGTCTGTTGGTAATTGACGGCTACCGTATCTCCTGCAGGGAAGTTGAACACTACGATGTCATTCAATTTCACATTGCCGAATCCCGGCACTCTTTTTATATTTCCATTGTGGCCATTCGATATATGATTTAGTACCTACAATTGGTAATGTATGTTGCGCCAGCGGGCATAGAAAGCGGTGTGTTCGGCACGCGGGGGCCGTAACTCATTTTGCTGACATATAGAAAGTCGCCTACCAGCAATGATTTCTCTAGAGAAGAAGAAGGAATCTGGTAGTTTTGGAAGATATAGATATTGACAAAGTAAACGGCTACCAATGCAAAGATAATAGCATCTACCCAGCTCATGACACTCCGAACTGCCGGATTCTTTGACCTTTTCCAGAACGACCAGGGTATTTTCTTTGTGATATAGATATCGAAAATGAAAGGTATGACGATTAATCCCCACCAGCTTCGCACCCAGATGAGGAAAACAAGATAGAGAAGAATAGCAATAGCACATTTTAATCCATTGTGCACGTGTGGCTTGTTTCATAGTGGTATATTTATATTAGAACCTTTATTCGTTTAAGAACGGAAATAAGTTTTTCATTCCCAGGAAACCTTCGTGATGCGCGGTGTATTCGGCGGCCAATATAGCTCCGAGTACGAAACCGCCCCGGTTCTTGGCATCGTGAGTGATTGAAATGCTGTCAATATCAGACTCATAACGAACAGTATGAATACCGAAAACTTCACCTTCGCGGATAGAACTGATCGGAAGTTCGTCGGAGCGCAATCTGTTGTTCCGCTGATTGTTCCGTCCGGTGCCGTAAATGTCCCTTCCACCCATTTATCCTTACGGTCTATATTCTCTAGAATACCTTCTGCCAGCGTAATGGCAGTTCCGCTGGGAGCGTCGAGTTTGTGGATATGGTGTGTTTCGCTCATGGTGACGTCATACGCGAGGGAATTGATTCATTATCTTGGCCAGATACTTGTTTACAGCAGAAAAAATGGCTACTCCCAAGCTGAAGTTGGACGACAAAACAGCGTTTTTTCCGCCTTCCGTACAGAGCTTCTTGATTTCTTCGCCATGTTCGGACATCCATCCGGTACTGCCTGATACGAGTTTGACTCCGGCTTTAAAGGCTTTCATATAGTTGCTGTAAGCCACTGTCGGATTTGTAAATTCTATGGCAACATCAGCCGATTTGAATGCTTCCGACTCGAAGTCTTCCTGGTTATTGATATCAATAATGCAGACAATTTCGTGTCCGCGACTCAGGGCAACCTTTTCTAACTCTTTGCCCATTTTTCCGTAACCGATCAATGCTATTTTCATTGTTTTCTGACTTATATTCAAAATAATAGTCGCAAAGATAAGATTTTTATTACATTTGCAGTGTACATTAACGTCTTGTTAACATGGAACACCTTCTCCACTACGTGTGGAAACATAAATTATTCTCCCTTGAAATCCTGCAAACCACCAAAGGCTTACCGGTAGAGGTTATTGATCCCGGTCTCCGGAATCCGAATTCCGGTCCTGATTTCTTCAATGCCAAATTAAAGATAAACAATACTTTATGGGTAGGAAACGTGGAAATCCATACCCGTTCTTCGGATTGGTTCCGTCACGGGCACGATGGTGATAAAGTCTATGACTCGGTGATCCTGCATATAGTGGGTGAAGCGGACGGAGAAGTGACCCGTACCAACGGGGAAGTCATTCCGCAAATGATAGTGAGCTGTCCCGAACGGATAAAAAATGCATTATTATGAACTTTGCGTGTCCGACTGTTATCCGGCTTGTTATCCGATCCTCCGTTCTTTACCGAAGCTTACGGTTCATTCGTGGTTGTCTGCCTTGCAAACGGAACGGCTGGAACAAAAAGGCGAAACTGATAGGAGCACGTCTCGAACATTGTAACAACAACTGGGAAGATGTTTTTCTTCATCACTCTTGCCCGTAATTATGGTTTTGGCTTGAACGGTGATGCTTTTGAGGCATGGGCGGAGCTGCTTCCGTTTCGTGCGTTGGACAAGCACCGGAACGATCTGTTTCAGATAGAAGCTCTTTTCTATGGTATGGCGGGACTGTTTGAAGATACATTTCTGAAAGAAGAACAAAAGGATGAATACTGCTCTGCGTCTTAGCAAAGAATTTCATTATTTGCAACGGAAGTTTGAGATATTTCGGGTAATGGACGCTACTCTCTGGCGTTTTCTCCGGCTTCGCCCGGATAATTTTCCTCATATCCGGCTGGCACAACTGGCTTATCTTTATCAGAAAGGGGACAAAGTTGTTTTCCCGTTTATTGGAGGCGAAGACATTGGCGGAAGTGAGAATTTTGCTCTCCACCCGTACTTCTGTTTATTGGGAGAATCATTATATATTCGGTCGTACTTCTCCACAAAGGGAAAAATTGTTAGGAGAACAGTCGAAAGACCTGATTATCATCAATACCGTTGTCCCCTTTCTTGTATACGTATGGTTTGCACAAGGCCGATGAAGGAATGTGCGAACGTGCCGGACGCTTTCTGGAAAAACTGAAAGCGGAGAATAACCATATTATTCGCTCCTGGGCGACGCCGGACTACCGGTAGCTTCTGCTGCGGATAGTCAGGCGCTGATACAGTTGCAAAAGAATATTGTGATAAACGTAAATGTTTGTATTGTCGTTTCGGATATGAATATTTGCGGAAGAAGTAAGTTCCTCTTACTTCTCCAGTTCCTTATAGACTGCATTTAGAAGTTGGTTTTCCATTGTAGGTCTGGGAGCTTTGCGGTTTACAATGTTTCCTTCCTTATCTATTAACATATAGGTAGGGAAGGAATGGACTCCAAGATATTTTTCAATGGCAGACTGTTGCTTGTCGGGCAAATTGTAATGGACTGAACTTTTGCTTGTCAGACCGTACTCTTTGATAATGTTTTTCCATGACTTGTCTGTCGAATGATTGCAAAGGTAAAGGAACACGACTTCTTTTCCTGCAAATAGATTCTTAATGTTTCCCGCATATTGCATCATATCCTTGCACGGACCGCACCAAGTCCCCAAATATCCAGATAAATCACTTTCCCTTTGTATGGCTCATCGATTTTGCGGAATAACTGTTCGCCGTCCGTTATTCCTTCCAGAGGGGCATTCGGCATCAGGCTTTCCGGATGCTCGATGGTTTTATGTGATACTTTATCATATTTCTGTTGCTGGACCAAAACATAAGATTGCAAAGAAGGATTCGTAACTTCCTTTTTAAATTTACTGATAAGGCTGTCGGGCAATTCCTTATGGGTATATTGAAGCATTTCATAATAGCACTTTGTTTTTAGAATCTCTCTCAGGTCCTTATCCATTTGAAGGGAGTCGATAATTGCCATGCTGTTGTTGATTGCATTAACGTACATCTGTCCTGTCATATATTCATTGAGAAGACCGTCTCTGGCAATGAGTTGCTCTATTATTTCTATCTGGGGTTTGATGACAGTTTCCTGTTCCTTGGTGTAAGCCTTAATGGTTGCTGAATCGGCTTTGGCAGTCTGCAACTTTTCAATTTCTTCCTGATATTTGCTGAAACTGCGTAGTGCGTTCTTTTTTCTTCTTCGGATAGCCGGACTTTACCTTCGTATTCAAAGGCAAAGTAAAGTCTATCCATATGTCGAGGTGTTAAGGTTAGGCTGTTGGATGATGGAGTTGTGTCGTCGATATAACCAATGTAATCTCTCATGAATGAATTATACCCTCTGAGAAGAGTATAAGGATGTACTGGATGTGGGTAAAAAGCAGAATCTATATAGTTCATGAATTCGTCTTCCAAATGTTCCTGTTTGTTACGGTCTACTGAGAAACGTCGTTGCATCAGGGTAGATGCCGCATCGTATCGTAGTTCCTGTTCGGTGTAGTAGCGGTATTTGTCAGAAAGTAACGGATGTTCTTGGAGTGTTTTCTTCCGGAACTCCAGTTGGCGATGAAGCCTTTCCTGTGTCTTGTGCAGACACTCCAGATTACTTCTTTTTTTTCTTCTTCATTATAATCGAGTGATTCCCTCAGTCCTTCATGGGAGGAAGTTCGTTGAGTACACGTGCTTTCTTTCCCATGAATAACTTTTTGTTGTTGGGCATAATCTACGTATAAGTTTCTCCGGGTTCTACCGCCGACCAGATGGTCCCGTACGTCCCCAGTCGATAAAGACATTATGACTGTTCAGTACGGGAAATCGCAGGGTAAACCGTCCCTAGCGAGTCGATGTCAGTCTGGTATTTTTCTTCTTTGCCTGTAATCATGTCAGGTATGCTAACGTCGAAAGGGCGTGAAGAAGGAGGATTGCGCAGGTATCCGGTGAGGGTGACGCTGTCTGTCCGGTACCCGTTGTCGATGAACGGTGTAGTATCGGTTAACGGGTAGTCCGGTAGATGTTTGCCGTTACAGAGGATATATTTTTTGTGGATTATCTTTTTTCCGAATGCAATGTTGCAAGAAGCTCTGTTCTTATGTTTCAGAGATAGAGTCAGGCGGGTTGTATTGTTTTTTAGTTTGACGACGGTTTCATCCTTTTTAATTTGTATGGATTCGTAGTCCCAGAACCGGCATTGGTATACGGCGAAAGTTTTCAAAAGAAACCAATAGTCCATTCGCCGGTTGCCTGATTCACCCAACATCCGGTGATGGTATATACTTCAGGGCGGGGAGTTGCGATGGGAAATACTGTCTCATTCTGTAATTCGGCTGCAACCTTCATTGAGTTGGGAAAAGGAAAGCTAAGGTAAAGCAGTTTGTACCGTTCTCCGTTTTTGGCGAGCAGACGATACTCTTTATTAAGGAAATGTCCGGCAGATACGATATCCCATGTTTTTCCGTCATATATAAATTTACCATCGCGTGTAAATTCGTATATAACATTGCCGGACAATCCTTCCACCCATTTCTTTGTAAATGATGTCAGGCAGTGTAGTGGGAGTGAGCATTTCCGTGTGGTCGGGAATTTGCTTGCGGACACAGTGTTTAGGTTCTTTCCAGCCTTGATAGAAGATGATAGCACTATCTTCGCTGATAGGGGTGAAACGGAAATCCATTTTATTTCCATTTTGGTTCCGCAGGTGGAAGAGATAGCTTCCATCGGTTTTTCTTTTCCATTTGTTCGACCTGAAAAACGGTATAGAGAGCTTCTACAAAATTCTCTCCAATGAGAGGTCCGTTCCAGTCGGATACGTTCTCTGTTTTGTATTGCCAATAACCCCGCAAAGATTCGGGTATTGTCTGGTAACTGTCGGATTGGGCGAATGTGATAACTCGTGTACAGCATAGTAATAAAAAGACGAAAAGACGGAATGGATGAATGTGTGTCATAAGTATGTCTGATTTAAAGTGATACTAGTTACAGTAAATACCCCTAAAGATAGTCATCCCCACATCTAATATATGTAATTTATAGTTGTTTAACGGTAATTTTTCTATTTCGCGGCTCTCGTGTATGAAGATGTTGAACTTGTGATTATCTTTGTGCCTTGAATGATAGCATTTGTATTATGGGAATGAATCACTAATATTATATATTTATGAACGTGAAAAGGTTTGTATGTTGTCTGTTAGCCAGTGTGTTGCTGTTGGGAGTGTCTTTGATTTCTTGCGGTAATAGTTCCAGGGCCAAAGCGAAGAATGAGATAGCACAGTCCGGCGAGGATTTTAAATCATTCCTTGATAAGTTTACGTCCAGTGCAGCATTCCAATATACCCGTATCAAGTTTCCATTAAAGACACCGATTACTTTATTGGCCGATGACGGAGAAACTGAGAAAACGTTTCCGTTCACCAAAGAAAAAATGGCCGTTGCTGGATAGTGAAACGATGAAGGAGGAACGCATTGAGCAGGAAGAAGGTGGTATTTATGTTTCTAAGTTCACTCTCAATGAGCCGGTTCATAAAGTGTTCGAAGCAGGTTATGAGGAATCAGAAATCGACTTGCGTGTCGAATTTGAACAGGCTGCCGATGGGAAATGGTATGTAGTGGACTGTTATACAGGCTGGTATGGATATGATTTGCCGATCGGGGAATTGAAGCAGACCATTCAGCAAGTAAAAGAGGAAAATGCAGCTTTCAAAGAGATACATCCTTGAAAAAAGCTTACTACTCTCTTAAGGTTCTCCTACATAGTATCCTAGTTCAGACTCTTTTCCATCTACCATTTCTCTGACGATACCATTCTTGGTGTTAAAGTCTTGGTAGAGTTCTTCGTAGTCGCGCGTGTAATCAGCGTCAGGAACTACATTCACATCAAATTTCAGTTCTGCTTTTCCGTGTGGAAGCATATTCCCGAAAATACGGATGCGGTGGACAACTTCACCTACGTTCTTAATACTGTTGTAGGTGGCTTTGAATTGTCGGATGCCGTCTTCCGGTATAATGATGTGCGAACTTTTTGTCGAGTATGATGCATCCGCAGGAAGGTTGTATCTCTGAAATGATTAATGGAGCGTCTCCCTGTGTTGGTTATAGTAAACATGAGTTCAAGTTGTTGACCTTGCTTGATAGGATAATAGTGCCTGATCAATCATTGATGGTCATACTTGTAGGACGCACTTCCTTTTACACCCTGTAAAGTAGAAGGGGAATGCGATTAATAAAATAATATAGGATATAGACTTATTCATAGTTGCTAATTTATTTTTATAATGCTACATTTATATCAGCCTTTAGTGGGATGAATGCTATTTCATCTATGCCAATTTGTGCTCCGGGCTTTTTCGAGCACGTAATTCTTATACTTAATTGCTCTGTTCCGTTCAAATCTGCCGGGATACTTGTTTTAACCATTTCTCCTTTTTCGGCAGGGGGCCCCGGTTCCAGGTCAATTTTCTTATAAATTATTCCGTCTTTCAACAGTTCAATTTGTTGCGGAGTATAGAAACGATGCCTGGGAAGGTTAAGGAAGCTGATGTAAATCGTTCCGGATGTATTTATTCCTTTCACGGGGAGGTTAATTGTGCATTCTTCTTCCGGAATGATTACCCAGCCGCAATGATAGTTTCCGGGTAAGCCGTGAGTGCCGTCGGTCAGCTTCTTTATATGGTTCTTGTATGCTTGCGGGATAACTGAAGGAGTAACCCCTAAAACAGATTCTTTTTTTAGGTCGGAAGCAAATATGTATTCTTCCCATTCCTTTATATAATTACCGATTTCATCGGAAGATTCATTGTAATATTCCATTCCGGTGAATGCTTTGTGCTCTTTGAGCTGGGTGAGCCATTCCTGTACTTGGGGAATAGGTTGAAGACTTTTTCCGTTTCGTTTTGCATATCCGTAAGCATCGAAACTATGTTCACGTCCCATTTCCATACGTGTATAAGAGAGAGCCGTCTGGAGTTCATGGAGCTTTTTTACGTTCCTTTCCTTTGGCATTGGATACAAAATCGTTCATTTCATCATAGAACTTGATAAATTTCTCCGGAGTAAGGATATGCTTTTTCCGATTCCCGTATGCCGGCATAAATGCCTAACCGTTTCCCGGACTGTGTGCCGTTTTCTAAATCGGTATAGTAGTCATACAACCACTTCTTTGCTGCCGGATATTCCTGATTAAAGAAACTTGCGGTTAAGTTGTCAACAGAAAGCTCCGGATTAATAAGAAGCGCCGATAACACAAATGTCCTCATTTCATCGAATGAGGAATAACTGTATCCGCTTCCGTTAAAGAATATACCACTCGCTCCATGTTGCTTGAAGAATTGGAGCCTCTGCCGGGCTATCTTCAATATAGGCATGGGAGTAAGGTAATCATCAAAATTATTGATATAGTCCCATATATAGATGTTCTTCGTTACATTTTTCCATTGTTCCAGTTGTCCGGCAAATGCCTTTTCTTTTGCATCTTTACCGTCTATCCGGCGGAGAGGGAAGTTTATGGCGCTGACAATTACTCCTGCATTGGGAGGCAATTGTTTGTCTGTGACCTGCTGCGTAGTCAGATAAGAAGTTGTAAAGAAGAAATGTCTGGGAAATCGTTGGGATAAACGGAGGATTAGCTCTGTGACGGCAGGCGTCGCATTCTTTTCAGTGTTTCCGATAGCTGTGCACGAAGGGCACGTGCAAGCGTACGGAGTATCATCTGGGGCAATCACAAAACGAAACTTTCCCTTTTCACCGAAATTATCGGTAATATAACTTTCAATGAGCCGGAACATCTCGCCGGAAGAAAAACAGAGCTGCGAATCATTCGCCTTTCCGTTTATGGTGGCGTATACTTTCTCTGTATTGGCTCCTAATACTTTCCGTAGGTTATGCCCCCATATTCCCCAACTGCTGTCGAAGTCGTCCAGCCCGATCACTCCTGTGTTGTCGGGGTTCAAGCCGGCAGGGAGAATAGATACTCTGATAGTCGAAAGCAAAAGAGCCGCAGGTATCTTTTAAATGGATAATGGCTGGCGGAAGGTCGGAACCGTCTATTCGGGGATCTTCCTTGCTGATTTTCTTTATCAGTTGGTATTGAAGCCATAACATTTGTTTGTTGTCCGAGGCTGTTAATCGTATGTCGGAACCTTTGCAGGCTATTTTAAATCCGTTTTGCAACGTAGGGTCTATTTGTATGATGATGCGCCACATCTCTTTCTCAGATATTCCGAAAGCGACCATTTCATCGTCGTTAGCACGCTTCTTAAGGTGCTCGTACAGGTATTTGGCCCACCGTGTATCTTTATCGGTCGGGTCTTCGCCGATAGTGACGAGATAACCTTCCTTGGAGGGAAACATATCTGTGCGCGCCTGCATACGGCAGCCGGATATAAGGCAGCAAATGCATATCATTCCTGCCAATAGGGGACAAAACCCATTAGAATGAAATGTAAATTTGTGCATAGATGTTATATAGGGGTTTTATAGCGTGTCGATACGGTTGCTATCCGGTCGAACTGAGTAGTTCCTTTCACGGTATTGGTCTGGTTATAATAGGTGTTCCATGTACCCCCATTAAGCCTATGGTGATGTTTGGACTAACCATATATTGCCCTCCCAGGCCCACCATGGTATTGGTGTGTGAGAATGAACCGGGTAACGCATAGTCCAGTACGGCCGTTTCCGGTGCTGATCCGATACTTGCCATGGCGTTGATATTCGTCTTGCCGTCACCGGCAGGGAAATATTTGGCACCGATTTGTGCGTTGTAATAGAAGTTTGAGTTGAAGAAATGCATATCCAGCTTCGTGTTGAGGCGGACGATCTCAATTGTCTTCGCCAGCTCTGCGCCGACGGTGAACAGATTGGTCTTTGACTCGTCCCAACCGGTGAATATGAAACCGTTTTCGCCGTTACTGCCTGTAAAGAACTCATCATTCCATTCATAACGTTTGTTGTAGGCAGCCACACGTCTGTATCCTATATGTGCTCCCAATTCCCAATCATTCTTCATGTAATGCCGTACAGCAACATCGGCAGTGATGTCCGGGAAATATTTTTCGTAGCAAGGGGCGGCATTCACTGTAGTGCTCCACTTCGGTGAGAAATGATGTGTCCATTCGCCTTGTACTTGGATACCAACCCCTCCCGGTGTCTGTTCTTCAGCTTCCATGCTGTCACTTGCCGAACCGCTTCGTCCGGCATAGTTGAAGCGTCCGGTATAGGTATTCTTTTGCGTCTTGCGGGTATATTCGGCTGTGGCGACGGATGTGATGATATCTTCTTCCCCGTAACGGGCACGCAGATAAGTCAGGGCTATCTCATTCTTGAGCATCATGCTTCTAAGGCCCGATAAGTGCCGTTGAAAAAGAGCGATATTCCATGATTGAAGGTTCATAGAACTTCTGATAATAATAGGCTGAGTCAGCTTGTCTGTTCGCTTCGTATACTACTCCTTTGGTGTATTTTAAAAATTTGTTCTGGCTGTCATAAAGCAGGGCCGTATCGAGCACAGCAAGGGCTTGTTTCGGATCTTTCGCTTTCGTCAATTGCAAGGCGCGGTATTCGCTGCTTTGTGAGAATGCGCCGATAATCTCTTTGTTGCTCGGATACTTGTTGAGTATCGGTTTCAGGAATTGAGTGAGGCTTCATATCTCTTGCCGCGTTCCAGCACGGTAGCCCTCTTGGCCTGATAGAACGGTTCTTCCGGATAAAAAATTGATTCCTTGCTCCGTATATTTCTCGAATTCATCGAACCTTCCAAGTAAACCGGATGAATTGATGGCATACCGTAATCCGAGGTCACTTGAAGGATTCAGGTTCACTAATTTGACCGCTTCTTCGTAAGCCTTCCGTGTGGCTCCCGCTTCCATGCACTTCTTGGATATAAGGCACTGCCAGTTCCTCGTAACCGATGACATAGAAGATACGCATATCCTCATCACTCTGCTCGATAGCAGACTGGTATAGTTGCAGTGCTTCTTCGGCAAATAGATGATAGATTAAGCATTGAAGATAATATAAAAAATACTTATCTGAATCCGATTTCCTTCCTATATGAAGAGCCGACAAATTTATTAAAGCAAAAAGTGAGAGAGCCGGCTATATATGCTGCGATTATAACCGCTATTGCGGTCAGTGCGTCGGGGGTAATCGGACATTTCAAAATAAAGTCGGTGAGGACAGTAATATTTGTGCGAATTATCTTAAGATTTGATAAATTTGGGGATTGTAAAAAAGGAAACTCCGTATAGTGAGAAACATCTCGAAAATCTATATATTCAATAGAAGATAATATGTTCAGATTTTGGTATAGATTTGTTCTAATAATAATTCTGTTATAATGCGTGGTGCGGCTGATATTGTGTATAGACGTATTGAACCGCAACTTGCGGAATATATGGGTGCTGTGTTTGAGGAAATTTGTAAACGATCTTTGGAAACTGCTTCTTAACGGTAATTCGCCGGTTGAGTTTTCGGAACGGTCGTTGGTGGTGAAACGTCCTGTGAAAAAACAGACAGAAATTGATATAATGGGCGAACAGGACAAAAAAGCGGCTTTATTCGGTGAATGTAAAAATGGACTAATGAAAAGTCGATCTTGGGTGTGCTTGAAACATTGATAAAACGCAGTAAGCTGTTTTCATATATTAATGTGCATTGTTTTTTGTTCTCAAAGTCAGGGTTCACAAAGGCTGTATTGATAAGGCGAATGAACTCGGAAATGTGTCCTCGTAACCTATGCTGACTATGTTGAAGTGAAAACGTAAAGTCATACATTAAAAATATATAATATCTCTGTTGTAATAAAACACGGAGGTGAAATTTATATGTTCCAAAACGAACGATTTGTACTTGCGGAGTAAATGAGGAAGTCCCTATTGTATTACAATCCATGATGTAAGAATATGGTTGATACAAATGAAGTAGAATCGAAAAGACTACTTGCAAGTATTTGAACTGTCAGGTATGACGGTATGCAGAAAATCGTTCATTCACAGGAAATGCCGGAATATAAAATGGAGTATCTTGTTAAATTACAGGTGCTCCTATTTTTGTGGGTAAAGTTTATGTGATTGACATTAAAAACACATTCGACAATGCTGAAAGCAGAGGAATATTAAGAGGAGGACGAAAGATGAAAGAGGAAAATACACTTGTGACATATGTCATTTAAAGAACATGACGTATCAGAACTAACATATTTTGATGAATCATACTTGTGTGAAGATTGTTTAAGACAGTAAAACATTTATTTGTCGTGATTGGTGACAGACATTGAATGATGATTCGGCGGATGGTGATTTGTGCCAAACTTGTTACGATGAAGATTACGTCAGATGTGAAAAAATGTGATGCGGTAATTCATTATGATGACGCTTGTTATCATGAAGATGAAGAATATCATGACCATCCATATTGCAGAAAGTGTTTTGACATGGACGAGATAATTCACGACTATTACTATAAACCAGAACCGATATTCTACGGTGACGGCCGAGATATTTTAGGCGTGGAACTTGAACTTGATGATTTGGCGGTGAAAAAATGAATTTTTGTGCGAGC
>VOFJ01002847.1_pt1 | contig 31861 bp, 51 predicted proteins | sample 5384081 | NCBI WGS metagenome assembly VOFJ01 (sample SAMN12384729, study PRJNA508395) | human gut metagenome | isolation source: healthy gut I | host: Homo sapiens | reverse complement strand
CCTTCACGGGGCTGAATGTAAACTGATAATCAAAATATTACATTCCAGCCACTCTTGCCTGCACGATAATCGACTACACCCTGCGATTAGTCGCTGGTTTATAGTTGATTGACCGTCGTGACTGAGAAACGAAAAGACCGTGGAGGGTGTGGGTGTCCGGTGGTAGGGGTAACTCAATTCTTTCTCTTGTGGAGGAAGATAGAATTAGGCGTTTTATCCCTTGAGAATATAAACGTTCCTAAATTGTCCCTGTCAAAATTCCTGGATAATGTATTAATTATCAGGAATTTCTGTGGCTCTTAGCAGGACCATTTAGTGAATTTCTTACATTATACTATCTATTAAATACCTCATTTGTAGGGTAAGTTTTATTTTTGCAAAACGTTATAATTTTTGCAAAACGCCCCCTTAAATGATCCCTTATGTCGGTCACTTTGTATACACAAAAGCGCTTCTTGACGCAACGAGTTGTATAGACGTTGTTGTGAGATACAGAGGAAAGCGTACAAAAGAAATCCACAGGGATCAGCATACAGCCGTCCACTTGGAGCAAATATGGCGAAAATATTGAAACAAAGTCTACCGACAAAGCCGTGGCAAAAACGCCGCTCTCAAGAAACAAAAAAGCCGCAGAGGATGCCTGCGGGTATTTTTTACAGAACAATGTATTACCCCAGAGCCGTGGGAGTTTGGGATCGCTTTCTAATCGGTGTTTGTTGGATGACCAGATAGGGGTGGTAGAAGGGCTATGCGACTATATGGAGAATATGATCCAAACGGATTCTGCACATGCTTTATCCACCCAGACCAAATGGAAATCTACACTCCGGATTTTTACGCGATTTTGAAAAAAAAAGCATCTAATCATATCGTTTAAATGGGTATCTGCCGGAGGTTGTGACCAGATTACTCAATGGATGTACGAAAAAAGGTAAATCAATAATTATGCGGGTGGCGTTATAAAAATTGTAAAAAAGCGGGTATATAATCACGCTCGCGGGAAACTTGATTTGAAGCCTCTGATTGGGGTTAAGGTGGAATCTCACCCCCAAAGACGCAGCATACTTGACTTCGGATGAAATTGATGCAATAGCCGATCAGGGAGTTGACCGAGGAAACACTATCCGAATTTCTTAAGAGGATTAATAGCGAGGATATTTTGACTTCGTATGAGGTCAAAATGTATAATGTCGCACGGGCGAAGTTTTTATTTGGGTGCTATACCGGGTTGCGAGTGTCCGATTTTACCTCTATAAAAGAACTTAATATTCGGGAGGGATTGTAAATGTCTACATGAAAAAAACCAAAAGAAGGTTGCAATCCCACTCAACAGCAAAAGCCCGTAAACTGATCTCATCTGGGTTCCTGTTTGAAAGCATCCCGGATCAAGACATCAACAAAAAAGATCAAAATAATTTGTCGAATGACGGAAGCGAATGGATTACCCGGTCGAGATTAAAAAGCATATCGCAGGGCAGGCAATTATCGAGGAGCACCCGAAATGGGATTTGGTGACAAGCCACACGGCTCGCAGATCGTTCGCTACAAATTTGCACCTTTCCGAGCTGTTTCTTTGTTCGATATTATGCTATTGTTGGGGCATTCGTCTATCGAAACGACCCGAAACTATCTACGGGTGTCAGCGGACGAAAATGCGTTGAGATTAGCGAAACTGGATATATTCAAATAAAACAGGGGCTATAGAACAGCCCCTGTTTTATTTGTCTCAGTTTTATAGTCACAATGTTTCATGTGATGGCAGAGTGACTAGTAAGCTATATCATCGGTTTTCGCTGTAACTGTACCACATTCATAATCTTAACCACGTCGTTCAGATCAATTACTTTGTCCCGGTAATCAGGGTTTAAGCTGTGTATAGTTATTGTTCCCGCCTCTACGTTGTGGGCTATGATCCGTTTGATGATAATTCCTTCTTTATGCACGATAGCGAAATTCCACTTTCTCAGGTGTAATTTATAGTTTGTCCACAGCGAACGGTCAATATTGCGGCATAGCACAACATCTCCTTCTGCAATTCCTTCAATACTGCCGTCATTCATTGAATCGCCTTTCACTTCCACCGCCACATATTCGCCTCGGTGCGTCTGACCTTCCGGAATAATAAATGGGATGGTTGGCAAGGCTTCCATGTACTCATCATCCCCCATACCCGGCCAAATAACCCGCATAAGCATGCTTGGAAATGAGGGGTACCATCATTATCTCCGGGTTCTGGATTAAGACGGCATTGCTTTCGATCTGTGGTTTTTTCAGCATTTCGCCTTCACCGGTGCGCAACCATTTGATATTTATTGATAATTTGTCAGCGATTTTATTCAGCACTCTATCTCCGACTGATCGCGTTCCTGGGCTTCTATTGCAGAGTAATTCCCCTGAGCTAATCCTGCTTTTTTCTGCAAAATCTTTCGATTGCAAACCAAAGGCATTCTCGAGCTTCCTTTTAATCGAGCCCGGATATCTTCTTTTTTATATCAGCCATTTGAAAATTAAATGTCAAATTATCTCAAAATAAATATCAAATTTATTTGTTTTTGATATTTATTGATATATATTTGCAATGTGATAACCGATCAAACACAAAGGTAAATCGGATTTATCATTCTGTAAATAACAAATATACACTAAAAACCGGATAAATGACAAACGCATTCAAAAAGGGGATGGGTGACGCACCGAAACGGCATCAGGTATTGATCCGTGAGGAAATCAAAAGCTTTAGGTATTACGAGCCGCGTACAGATTCAACGCCCGGCGTGATGGTAAGGTAGATCACACCCCGGCAGAACGGGCAGCAATTGAGGTTGTTTTTTTGCGAAATACGGAGTAAATGTCCCCTGGGGCGAAGAGTAAGAAGTGATGAACGCTAACGCCAGACTTACCGCAGAAGAAAATCGGGTCGCCGAACTGGCCGCATGGGGCCTGTCTCAAAAAGAGATAGCCGATACACTGAATAAATCGGTGAATACGGTAATGAATCAATTTCGGTCGATCTATGCTAAGATCGGAATTAACAAGATCAATGAATTATCCGCGTGGTGGTTTTGCGTCAACTTCAATATCAGTTTTGATTTATCTCCTATCAAGCGTAAGGCCGGGGCAGTCGTGTTACTCCTGTTGTTCAGTTCTCAACTGTTGGATTTTGATGATACGCTTGTGCGGCGTGTTCGCCGGGGTCGGAGGAATGAAATAGAATACACAACAAATTTTAATCATGTCAGACGTAACCTTTAAGCATATTGACCCTAAAAGCGCTTCTTGATGCTGGCTTTGTGAGCCTAAGCGACCTCAAGAGCTTGAATGAGGCGGGTTTGTACAATCTGAAAAACTCCGGGCTGCGCCCTTTGTTTACCGCAGATTGCCAGGTTGAGGGGAGTGAGTTATCAACGGCTGCGAAACTATCATCTATGCGGAGGATTCAGGTTGGATAAAGACAATAAGCTATCCCCTGTACGATGCAATGCGACTTGACCTATCAGACATCACCGATCTTGACAGTCGCGCTGGGGATAAGAAGCGCAAGAGAACAGCATTAAAAAACCTTAGAACACGATAGCATGAGAAACGTATTGACCTTTACTGGAATTGTAGCACTTGTGGTGTCTCTTATTGTGCTTTGCATGGTCGGATTCCCTCGCTACGCCGTATGGCAGCAAGAAATGAGCGGCAAAGCTGAATTTGCCAAAGCCGAACAAAACCGACGTATCAAGATCGAGGAAGCTAAGGCCAATCTTGAAGCCGAGAAACTCAATGCCCAGGCAGAGATTGAACGTGCTAAAGGTGCCGCCGAAGCTATAAAGATCGAAAACGGTAGCATAACGCCTACTTACATTCAGTATCTGTGGGTGCGCCAGCAAAATCTATCTGCGAATAAGGTGATCTACATTCCTACCGAAGCCAGCTTACCTATTCTTGAAGCAAAACAGTAAACCTACACAGCCATGAACGTCCTCCTTATCATCTCTATGGAACCTCAGAGCGAGGATCAGAAAACCGGGCCTTGGATCGGCCTGTATTGATTGCCGACAAATAACCCAAAGAAAAATCTAAACCGAAGTTACTGATCGAGCTATTGCAGAATCATACCTGCCTCATGCGCTTAAATGAGCGACCAAACCGAATCCAGATTTATAGCATTTGCACTGGTACATGCCCTTGCTATCCTCGTGTTTTGCCTCTGGGTATTAACCGATATAATCTTATAAAGCTATGAAAAAAGCTAAGGCAATGGATCAACGCCCGCAGGGACAGAAGGCTTTGCGAATGTGGTGTGTGGGAAAAGCAATGACACAAAATACAGAAAAATTAAACGCAGTGCTCCCCCGAAACGAATTGTGTCTTCAGCACAAATATCTGCGCGCCATTTACGACTGGATTACAAATGCGTTTTTACATAGAATCAAATTCAAAATCTGGGCGTAAGATTGGTCAGTTTTGATGTATTTCTTTCCCCATGATCCAAAGTTCCGGTAAAAATAGATGCATGAACAACTGATCCTTCTTCAATTACAGTTTGAATGGTATTAACCTGTACTAACGCTTTGTAAGCATTATTCCCAGTGGTTACTTCAATAAATCCTTTCATAGCAGTAAAGTTTTAAGGTTTGACACTTACAAATATAGCAAAACTCGGCACTCCCGCAACTTTCATAGCAGAGAGTAAAAAGGTTTGACAACTCGGTGGGAGTGCTGATTTGCCCCTTTGGTCTAATGGAATGACGGCACGAAGTAAGGTTGGGGGATTCGTGCAGATAGCGGTTCGAGTCCGCTAAGGGGTGCAAAATAAAAGAATAACCATGCAAGGACAAGAGTTTACATACAGCGAGGCGGCGTTGCGCGAGTTGGCCGCATGCCTTAAATCGGAGATGAGCGCACTGATCTGTAAACCCTACCCGCATTTCAGGAAAGAGTATTGCGGCGAGATTACCGTCGTTCAAGATGGCGGTGTAATCAGCGTGTATGCAGACTATTACATTAACCATGTGGGCGATTACGATCTTCAGCTTTCGCAGGCATACTTCAAGCCTGAAGGCGAGAAAGAGTACAGAATCTATGAACCCGATCCAAGAGATATAGAGTACTACTACGCAGAAGCAAACGGTTCCTGCTACCGTAAAGCAGGCCAGGTTGGTAATGTTGGTTTAGGTTTAGCAGCCATTTTTTACGATCCGGACGGCAATCCGGGTCACCACTCCGCCATCCGGAGTCCCGCGGAGTTTTTAAAGGACAAATCAAAACACTCAATACCATGAGAACAGAGAATCACAAACACAAAGTTTTGGAGTATATGCGCCAGCACGGCAGTATTACCCCGATGGAAGCTCTCAGGGAATTTGGTTGTTACCGGTTAGGCGCACGGATTTATGATCTTAGGCGATCAGGGAGTGAGGATTAAAACCGAATTGGTGGAGGGCATGACCCGACCGGGATTCTTCCGGAGATTGAAAGGAGAAAAACCCGAACCGATTCAATACGCGAAATACACCTTGCAAGATAATGACAGCCCGGAAAGACGGGCAATTTGGACAGGCAGCCACCGGGGACGCCCGGATAAGTGGCAGGCAATGATGCGGGGAGTGCGCCCTTGAGATGTACAGCAAGAGAGGGCCAACACAAACGAAGCCGACAGATACCCTTTCTCGCGGGTAAGATTCAAAGCTGTCGCCGGGGCAGAACCGGCCCCTGTCCGCAAAGGAGACCCTAATCTCCCTCAAACCTCAAAAATTGTAGTTATGGAATCAGAAAACAAACTTACCGTGATCGAGGATAACAGTATGTTGGTCTTCGGGTCGCAAAACAACTTCGAGAACGCCCAAAGGATGGCAAAAGCCCTTTGCAGTTCAACAATCGTCCCGGTGATGTACCAGGGAGAAAAGAACCTTCCCAACTGCATTGTCGCCCTTGAGATGGCTAACCGTATCAAGATGTCCCCCTGATGGTTATGCAGAACCTTTATATCGTACATGGCAATCCGGGTTGGTCGTCCAAATTCTGATTGCGGCACTAAACGTCAGCGGTCGTTTTCTCCGATCCGCTACGAGTGGCGCGGAACCGAAGGACAGGACGATTGGGGATGCCGGGCGTGGGCTTATGACAAATCGGGCGAAAAGCTAGAAGGCGCTTGGGTGGACATCAATATGGCCAAGAAAGAGGGTTGGTATTCCAAAAACGGTTCGAAATGGCAGGTGACGATTCCCCCAACTGATGCTTCAATATCGCGCCGGGGCATTCTTCGCCCGAAACTTACGCTCCTGAGATCGGAATGGGCATGCAGACCGCTGAAGAACTATACGACGCACGGCCTATCCCGGTAGAAGCAAGGGTTATTCCCAATGAGATCGATCCTGAAACGATTTCCACACCGAGCAAGAGGCCAAAGACGCGCTTTTTAAGGGGTCAGATCGACAAAGCCAAGTACGACGAATTACTCAGCAAGGCCCTGGGAAGAAAAGACGAACCGGAGGAAAAGAGCTTTGCCGAGCAGCAGATCGCAAACAACGCTTTCGGTTTGAAAGATATAGCCAAAGAGCATGGAACAGCTACAGAGAACTCCTGAATGGTATTCGGGCAGATTGGAAATGTTTACGAGCTCGGAGCTGACGATCTCCCTCTCCGAGCCCAAAAGTAAAGCCAACAAGGAAGCCGGCAAACTTTCCGAATCGAGTAAGGATTACGTTTACGACAAAGTATCCGAGCAGATCACCAACGGAACAATCCTCGATTACAAGGAACTCAACAACAAAGAGGTCAAATGGGGGCAGCAGTATGAAGACGAGGCCCGAATGCAGTATGAAGCCAGAACGGGTAATAAAGTCGATTTGTGCGGCTTCATACGCTATAACGAATATTTCGGCGGTTCCCCGGATGGATTGGTAGGTGAAGATGGAATCATTGAGATCAAGTGTCCTTACAGCGGGAAAAATTATGTAGAGTACCTCCTATTGGAAACGCAGGAGGATTTGAAGAAACTGAACCGGAAGTATTACACCCAGATTCAGGGGAACCTGATCGTAACAAGTCGAAAATGGTGTGATTTCATAGCATACGATCCTCGGGTTCAGAATCCGGATTTGGCCCTTAAAATACTTCGGGTAGAACGGGATGAGCCTTTCATCGATTTTTGCCTGAAACAGCTTAAAAAAAGGCCAATAAGTACAAAGAAGAGATCAAAAAGTAAACTTTTAAAAATGATCGCATGATGGATGATATTCTGGTGGAGTGCAATGGGGGAGTTACTGCCTGAAACAATGGCTGGCAGGCTCGAACCGCTTTGCAGGGAAGCCCACGATATACAGCAGTATCTCAACGCCCCTTATTCCGGTGAAATCAATGTATTGCTCGACCGGCTATCCACTCTCAACGTCTACATGGCCCGATCCGGTGAGATGCTTGCCGAGGCTGTTTTCCTGCAGGAGGAAGCCATCAATAGGGCTTTCGAGGAAAACAAAGATCGAATCGATTGCATGGCGGCCACGGTAGCCAACAAATACCTGACGAGTTGCTGCCGGCATGAAAACAGGTTAGTCAAGTGGTTGGACCGGATCAACGCCACCTGCAAACATCAATCTGATAATCTCAGGACGCAGATAAGTTTCGTAAAGGAGCAGGTTAGATTGGATGGGAGGTGTTACCAATGAATTACAAGGCCAAATTAGACCGAATTTTCAGCGAATATGTCCGACTGAGGGATTCCGACAGCAACGGTTACGGACGCTGTATTTCGTGCGGAAAAGTAGTTTTCTGGAAGGATGCGGATGCAGGTCATTATGTCAACCGGAAGCACATGAGCCTGCGGTTCGATGAATCTAACGTGAATCTGCAATGCAGGAGTTGTAACAGGTTCGACGAAGGCAATATGATCGGATATAATCACGGTCTTATCGAGAAGTACGGGGGATAATAAGGTTATTTCCGATTTGGACATCAAAAGACACAACATCAGTAAAATCGGGCCGATCGAATATGCGGTGCTTATAAAGCACTATCAGCAGGAGGTTAAAAAGGCTTAAAGAGCAAAAAAAGGATTGTAAAAATATAAGTAATGGCAAAACGATTTACAGATACCGATTTGTGGGACAAAGAGTGGTTTATGTCTCTCTTTGTAAGCATAAATGCCTTGTCCGGTTCATCTTCGATAAATGCGACCAAGCGGGTGTTTGGTCGGCCAATTGGGCGCTTGCGTCAGCTTACATAGGCGATCGGGTCACCCATGATGATTTGTCGGCATTGTCGGGGAAGAACTGAGCAAATCGGCGCAAACAAATATTTCATCCCGGACTTTATAGAATTTCAATACGGGCAATTGACGGAATCGTGCCGGCCTCATAAAAAAAATCATCTCACTTCTTCAAAAACACGGTTTATATGAAAGGGTATTGAAAGGGTATCCAAAGGGTATTGATACCCTTGAAGAAAAAGACACATACAAGGAAGAAGAAAAAGAAGAAGGGGGGGTATGGGGAAACACAACCACCATCCGAAGGCTCGTTTCACCTCAGAGCTATCAATCGTTCAACAAAATTGCAAACGCAGACAATCTGGTTGGATCAGGTAGCTATGCAGCGTGGATTGAAAAACACACAGGAGGCTCGAATGTGGCTTGAGAAATTCTTCGGGGAACTTCGCATCCGAGGAGACACGGTAAAATCCCTACATGACACGAAAAGCCACTTTGTGAGCTGGCTAAAGATTCAACTGGACAAACAAAAACCTCAGAAAAATGGAAAATATATCCCAACACGCATCTCAGGATCTGATTTCGATTGACGGGATTATCAAGTCCCTTCAAATTCAACGTGAGGAAAAAAATACCGCGCTGCCATCCGCAGGAGGATCGTTTTTGGATTATTCCCCGGCAGATTTCACCAGATTGATGAAAGCTTTTGCGGAGCTCGTGATGTCCGAACGCGGGGAGTATTCCGAGTTCACGATAGACCGCAGTAATGAGCCGGTCATACTCGAGCTCTACAAATACTCGACAATGGATAAATCTTTCTCTGGAAATTTATTCCTCGGAGTTGCCCTGATCGGGAGCTATGGTTGTGGAAAATCCCTGATAATGGACGCTTATTCAAGGTTGGTCAATCAGTTCGTCCAGTCGAAAGGATTACAGGTTTGCCCGGTTCTGTTTAAAACAAGCATGGAGTTGTACAACCTTGCCAAATCAGGTATCACGAGCCAAATGCTTCATACTCCGCTCGTGATTGACGAGATAGGCCGGGAGCCCAAAGTCGCCAAAGACTACGGCAATGAATCAACCCCGATGATCGATCTTCTCTTTGAGCGTCACCGCAAAGGAACCATAACCCACGCTACCGGAAATTTCACGCTTGAATCTCTTTCTGAGATGTATGGGAAGATGCTTGGTGACAGATTAAAACAGATGTTCAACTTCATTAAGCTAAACAGGGAGTAGCCGTAGATAAAGCATGAAAGATAACTACACCTGTTCCGAAGTTGCCGACACCAGATGTCACGACAAGGAAAGATTTACCCTCCTGATGAGTTTGGATGACCTGTTAGACTACTTCAAAAGCAAAGAGAAATGACCGTCCTTGAAGCTATCGAGCAACTGACCGCCGAGCGAAAAGAGAAAAGAATCGAGCCGCTGAACATTGTTTTTCGGAGTATCTACGACAAACTTTCGATCAGTTGGTTCGAGATGGCCGAAGAGCTCGAAAGGCTGAAAGAAGCAGGATTAATCCACATCGGGGATACGCCGAAAGACAGATACGCAAAACTATTAAAAGCCAGATAATCATGAGTAAATTTATTAATGTGGAAATCAATACCGATGTCGATGTTTATGTAGGCGACGTATTGAACCAAATCGATGATGATGAACTGCGTGACGAGGTTATCCGTAGGGAGTTGTCGGCCAGGATTAACCTGGGAACATCTCCTGTCGAGAATTACAAACCCGGAGAATTCCGCCGCACCCTGTGCGACACGCTTTCACTGGGTTATCAAGTGTCCGATGACGAGATTCTCGGCAGGATTAAAGAGTGTTTGTAAACCGTCCCGTCCGGGGCACAGCATGAAGAGAGATGACGCACGGCAGTTTGTTTTCAGGGATCGGAGGTTTTGACCTCGCCGCCGAATGGGTCGGATGGCAAAACCTTTTCAACTGCGAGATAGACCCGTTTTGTCAAACCGTACTCAAACACCATTTTCCAGATGCAGAACAATTCACAGACATACGAACGGCAGATTTTGCCAGGTACAAAGACCGGCTCGACGTGCTCACAGGAGGTTTTCCCTGCCAGCCGTTTTCGACAGCCGGAAAGCGCAAAGGAACCGAAGACGACCGCTACCTGTGGCCCGAAATGCTCGGAGTTATTCGGACTGTTCGACCCCGTTGGATCGTGGGCGAGAACGTTTACGGAATTGTTAGTTGGTCGGACGGGTTGGTATTCAAACAGGTGTGTGTTGACCTGGAAGCGGAAGGTTACGAAGTCCAACCGTATGTACTTCCAGCTTGCGGTGTCGGCGCTCCACACCAAAGATACCGGACTTGGTTTGTTGCACACTCCGCGGGCGACCGAGATAGTGGAAGACCCGCAGAAGTTCGTCAAGAGAATGGGCGACAGGTCGGCGAATTGCTACCCGAACCTCGCCAGCCAGGTGATATACGGAGGGTTGCTTCCTACTCCGACAGCGATAGATGCCGGGAGCGGTCGAATAAACAAAAGCCTGTCATCCGGATCAACACCAAGTCCCACGATAGCACTTGCCGCAAAGATGAATCTACTTCCCACTCCGAAAGTGCAGGATTGCCGCCATGCCAAGATAGACAGGGGCAAGAGCAACCTCGGCGAAGACATAAGCGAGTTAGCATACCGTCAAACTGGCAAGACTTCCCAACTCAATCCCCTGTTCGTCGAGGAGATGATGGGCTTTCCGGCTGGTTGGATTTTGACGCCGTTTTTGAAGGAATCCCAATACCCCGGCGGGCCAAAGCCTACAACCGGTGGCGGGATCAGGCCATCAAAGCCTACGGAAACGCCGTAGTTCCCCAAGTGGTATTACAGATTTTTGAAACGATCAACGAGTATGAAGCCCTATCGAGGGCAGAAAGGAGCGGGAAATGACAACCGACAAGAAAACACTTGATGCCTGCTGTGGTAGTAGAATGATGTGGTTCGACAAAGCAGATCCGGATGCGATTTACATGGATATTCGGGAAGAAGAATTTATCGCATGTGACGGTAGGCGTGTTCGAGTGCATCGGATCTGATAGCTGATTTTCGGAATATGCCTTTTGAGGATGAATCCTTCAAACTTGTAGTATTCGATCCGCCGCATTTTAACCGGTTGGGTGCAAACAGTTATACCGCACAAAAGTATGGCCGATTATTCCCGTCATGGGAAACGGATCTAAAACGAGGCTTTGATGAATGTATGCGGGTTCTTGAGCCGTTCGGGATCTTAATTTTCAAATGGAATGAGGTTCAAATCCCGGTTAGTAAACTGTTGGAAATTTTCGGACAGCAACCCTTGTTCGGTCATAAGTCCGGTAAAGCCTCAAAAACCCATTGGATGTGTTTTATGAAAAGATAATGAAATGAAAAAGCAAACGAGCAGAAGAATTTTATCAATAACAGCTCTGAGCTGATTGACGGCCTAGAGTGGATGATTGACACATCAACAGCCCGTCGAGCCGTCGAGCTTGCCGAGCAGGACGCAGAAGAGGAGATCGAAGCGCTGAAAGCACGGACGGCGGAGGTGTTCAAACGAATACATGGAACAAAGCACATGGAGGTTGCCTGAACCTCCGATCTGGACAATTTCATTCAAAAACTCAACGAGCAATGACCTTCACTACCCCCTGCTTTGTTCGGGTTGAGAATCCGGAGAAGCGAAAAAGAGTTGATCGAGGTGGCTGGAAGGGATTGGATATAGGCCACTCCCATTTATCACGATAACGATGGCGTTTGATTGCTGACTATTCAGACGGTAGAATATGGCTTACCGGGATGCAAATAGAGACGGGGCTTACGATTGTCAAACTGATACTGATTTATTCAAAGCCCTGGCGGCGATGAATGACGAGAACGACCGGGAACAGTGGTTTACGGATGGGTATCACTTTGAGTTGTGCCCAACAAATAAAGCTGATATGGTCGCGTGGCATATGATGTATAGGACAAAACCCCGCAAAGCTACCGCCGAAGAGATTGTCGAATACTTCAAAAATAAAGAGAGATGAAAACACTTGAACTGAAAGATATTTGCGGCTATCTGCCGTATGGACTGCGAATTATGAGATCGCCGACTAATGTCCCTGTAGTAGCAGAGCTATTAGACATCAGAAAAGACTTCACCATTCTGGGTGCAGGCCATATTGACACATATCGAGCCGTTCTCCGCCCGATGTCCGACCTCACCAAAGGGATCATCCACAGAGGAGAAAAGTTTGTGCCGATTTTAGCATTAGATAAATTAAATTGTTTCCCTATATCTGACACAGACAAGGCGTTAAGGTACTACGACAAGCTCAATGAATGGATGTTTGACTACCGGGGCCTGATCTCCGCCGGACTGGCAATCGACGTGAATACCTTACCTGAAAATCCTTACGAGAGATGAACCTAACGAAATGCGAGCAATGGATAATCGATTACCTCAGAGGTAAAGATTACACCTCACCATCGAAGATAGGAATTGCACATGCCCGTTCATTCGGATTTAGTAATTCACATCATAGCGCATGGGCCTCCCCGATCTGTTTGCGAATGGTTGAAAAGGGGCTTTTACTTCGGAATGAAAAAGGACATTATAAACTCAACGAGAGATGAAAACAAGACTTTTAAAACGCTTAAGGCGGGAAGGTCGTAATCAAATAACCATTTATTCAGTCAAACGAGACGCTGATGGTACTGTCATTGGCATGAGTTACGGTTATAATTCTGATGAATACGCGCGGTTATGGTTTTTCGCTATGACACCTGATGAGTTGCGTGATAGAGCCATGCGGATATATATGACCCGCCGAATCGTAGAGTTAAAATTAATCAAACGAAAGAAAGTAAACAATGAAAACACCCCAAGAAGCGGCCAGTTATATCGAACAAGTAAAAGAGTAAGAAGATGAAGATAAAGATGAAGATTTACGATAAAGAGCGTCGATGTATTTATGGTACAGCTGTTTCTATTGCTCGATGTTTTGGTGATTATGTTGGGAGATGCAGACCTCCTGGATTTAGCGACTGTGATTTCACCCCGCAACCTGATCGATATGAACCCATAATATGCACTTTTTACAAAGATAGAAGCGGCCAAGAATTATGGAGTGGCGACCTTGTCCGGGTGCAACATCCCACTGCGGAGCCAAGCGTTACTTTGGAGTGCGTGATAGAATATTCGGAGTATGATGCTGCGTTCGTGTTTGTACCTCGCGAGAATCCAGAGTCCACCTATCCTCTCTTCGGAATGGATAGCGAGCTTATCGAACGAGTGGGAAGTATTTATGAAAAAACAGAGCGATGAAAGAGGTGGCTTTAGGAATACGTTGGGATGAGCTTTTCGGCAGGAGTAAAAAGATGCTTCTGATGCCACCCGCCGGGCTAGGTGGGAGCAATGGAAAGACCTATGCCTAAAGAGCGATCATCCCGAGATGGTTGAATGGTGGGGCAAGGGCTCAATGGCTGACGACTGTTTTTCCTGTGAGCACAAAGATGGTGATTGGTGTTCTCTGCAATCTTTACCATGTACGGTGAATCCGGTAACGACTTTCTCATTAGGAGATATTGGGATGGCTTGCAGAGGAATTGGATTCAAACCAAAGCAAACTAAATTGGAATTTTAACCCGCCTTCGGGCATAACAGGAGAAGAGATGATAACATTTGAAGATGTACGGTATGCAGCCTTATGTTTTCGGGAAGAATTTTATCCTGAATGCGAAGAAAGCTACGACGATATTATAGGTGCGGATAGTATTGAAGCAATGCGACGTGTTGCAATCAAATATAGAAGCCAAATAGTTAATCACACCAACGATGTACGCAGGTGCTACAATGAAGAATTAGATGTACTCGGCCTGTTTATTCAGCGATTTATCGGTGTGGAAGGTGGTAGATTGTGTATTCAGAATAATGAACTGCCGCAAGGCGAAAAATAAAAACGGAGGGTGTCCGCCTCACCCTCCTACCTATTTACTACTAACCCTGCACTCGACTATGAAATCGAGAGCAATGCAAATATAACAAAAAACCTGGAATATGAAAAGAACCTTACTTTATTTTCTTCTTGCCTTTATAGCCGTGATTCTTGCCGCCTGTGAGCTCAACAAGACCAAGCCGGGCAAGATCATCTTCGACCGTGTCCCCTTCGTCTATGCCACGATAAACGGCCAACGGGAGCTATTCTTAATAGATACCGGAGCGTCTACCTCTATGCTGGATAAAAAGCTCTGTGACGAGGTGAAAATCTACTACATGTCTACCGGCTTAGAGGTAATCGGCGTAGACGGAACCTCGATCCCTCTAAAGACCACCGGAAGAATCCCGTTTACGCTCGACAGCGTCCCGTATTCGGCCAGCTTCGCGGTACAGGACATGACCAGTCTACGGAGGGCTACCGGAAAGAACGTAAGAGGGTTGATCGGCTCGGATGTGCTGGGATTTTACCGGTTGACGGTGGATTTTAACACATGTGAGTTGAGATGATTACTGAGACTATCATTAATGAAGTTGCCCGCAAGGTTGAAGCGGTAACCGGATTTTCCCTCGAAGAGATTAGGAGTAAAAGCAGGTACTGTCCGCTCGTTCGGGCAAGAATTATTCTCGCATACGAATTAAGGCGGTGGAACCTGACGTATATCGAAATAGCTAACGCGATAAACAGGAATCATTCAACATTGACGCATTATCTTACAGCCTATAGAGATAAATACGATGCCGATCCCGTATTTCGTAAGATGGCAAATTGTTCTAAAGGTAGACAAACCCTATAAGGGAAACAGTAATAAATACGGTTGAAATTGGACTAAAAGTAGAATTGTCTAATGAAGGCGGTCAGAGCAAGAATTAAAAAATACAAAAAGTAGTCGGATGGGTGCAAGTTTTGATAATTACGTGTCTGAACGATACGATGATTGGGTAGCTTACACAGAGGCATTATGCCTAAAATACGGGGTGAAACTGGAAGCGCGGGAGGTCGTAAACGAATCCTTCCGCGTACTGCTTGAGCGCAACGGGTCCAAACTCGACCGGCTGATAGCCGCAAGACCGGGGCGTAAACCGGTAGCCGAATTTATGATGAAGCGAATTATCCGATTTCAAGTCTGTTTCCCAAAATCAGGCGTCAGGTATAAATCCGGTCAAAAATTCACGTCCGAATCTTCGGAAGAAACACCGGAAACATTCTCCGATACGAATGTAGATTATTCTGGTTTTATGCAGTCTATTTTGGAGCAAGTGCCGTTTACCGATCTTGAACGGCGGATATTCGTGTGGGTAGCTGTCGAAGGGAAAAGGCTGGACGACTGGCCGGGAGAGGAAAGCCGTAGAAAACTGTTTTACAAACAGCGAAGCGCAATTTTGAAAGTGAGAGCGCTTCTGCATCGAAAAGGAATTTTTAAAGAATAATTGCAGTGAATCCGGCTTTTTGTCGGATTTTTTTGTTCCCGTTTGCACTTTTTCCCCGGCTCATTCCATTTGAAAGAAAGTACCGTTAAAATGGCAGCTCCGAAAAAGAATACTTACTGGAAACTGGCAAAAAAGGATTTCATCAGGATCAGACAGGAAATACACCCCGCAGGAATTATGGGATAAAGCCGTCGATTATTTCAAATGGGTGGAAGATAATCCTTTGTTAGAAGAGAAGTTATTTGGAACAGGCCTAAAAGATACCGTAAAAAAAATGCGGGCCATGACCATCGTAGAGTTCTGTGTGTTCGCAGGGATTGCGCGTTCAACATTCCAACTTTATGAAAAGGATGAAGCTTATTCGGCATCACCGCGCGCATTAGGGATATTATCTACGATCAGAAGTTCACAGGAGCCGCTGCGGGGCTTTTGGAAAGCAACATTATCGCGCGGGAATTGGGTTTGGTCGACAAAAAGGATGTGACGACAAACGGCCAAAACGTAACCGCGTCCCCCTTGAACGATTTACCCACGGAAGCGCTATTGGAAATCGAGCAAATAGCTAAAAAGTATGGCAAATAGCGAACAAAGTTCCTTTACCGATCTCAGGTATTTATCCGAGGTGATCGCCCGAAAGAATTTCGAGCGGTTCGCCTTGTACGTAATGCCGTCTTTGGAGCTATCGCCGTTCCATCGGGCTTATTACCAGGCTTTGGAACTGTTTGCCCGTGGTGCGATTAAAAAACTGATTGTAACGGTACCGCCCCAGCATGGCAAATCTCTCGGATCGTCGCAGCTTCTCCCGGCCTACCTATTAGGGCTGAACCCGGAATTAAAAATCGCCCTCGCTTCATACGCATTCACGCTGGCAACGAAATTCAACAAACGGGTACAGCGCGTTATTTCGGATGCGGCATATCAAAATTTATTCCCTGACACATGCCTCAAATCGGGCTCCCGGCAATCGGTCGCAGGATCGTACCTACAAACCTCGGAAGAGTTCGAAATTGTCGGTTACGGCGGATCGTTCCAGTCGGTCGGAAGGGGTGGCGGTCTGACGGGTAACAAGGTAGATATAGCGATATTGGACGACTTGTACAAAGATGCGGCGGAGGGAAACAGCCCGACCGTACGGGAAAGCGTTTGGGAGTGGTACACGTCAGCCGTTAAAACCCGTCTGCATAACGGATCGCAGGAACTTATCGTTTTCACCCGCTGGCATGAGGAGGATTTGATCGGCATACTGGAGGACAAAGAGGGCGTGCGGGTGCTCGGTTCTTTTTCAGAGATCGACCCCGATTACACAGGTTGGTATAAACTCAACTTTGAAGCGATCAAAGAGAGCGAACCCACCGAGATCGACCCGCGCCGTTACGGTGCCCCGCTTTGGCCGGAGCGTCACAGCCTCGAAAGCCTGGAGCAGCGGCGCGCGCTCGATCCATTCCGCTTTGACTGCATGTACCAGGGGCACCCGTCGTCCAAAGAGGGCCTTTTGTACGGTGATAACTTCAAAACCTATGACACCCCGGCCAGCCCGGACGAAATCATCCGGAAAGCCAATTACACCGATACCGCGGACACTGGCACGGATTACCTGTGCTCGATCTGCTACGACGTGCTGAAAGGGGGGCAAATCAACATTACCGACGTACTATACACGCAGGCTCCGATGGAGGAAACCGAACCGGCCACCGCGCAAATGTTACTTCGTAACGGCACCCGTGCGGCACTGATCGAAAGCAACAACGGCGGGCGCGGGTTTGCCCGGAACGTGCAACGCAAAGCCACGGCGGTACATGTCGAGTGGTTCCACCAATCAGGTAACAAGGAATCCCGCATTCTGACCAATTCCGCCACGGTACTGCAAAATATCCGTTTCCCGGAAGGCTGGCGCCTGCGTTGGCCGGAGTTGTACGCGCACCTCACTACCTACAAACGATTATTCAAAGCAAACAAGAACGACGATGCACCGGACGCACTGACCGGGATCGTCGAAAAGGAGATCATCAATAAAAACAACCGGATTCTATACATGGGATAGGATCGTAAAACTTACAATTATGGCAAGACCGAAAAAAGACCAGAACGCCGCAGCCGTGGCGGATTATCAGGAACCGAAAGACACCCGCACGCCGTATCAAATCCTGCTCGACCTGCTCAACGCGGCGGAAAGCACCGCCGGGGAGATCGTAAAATCCCAGATCGCCGCCGGTGGGCCGATCATCCGCATGCGCCGCATTCAGGGTGAAATACACAAGCTCATCAAAGAGGCTAAAGTCTATGTTTAGTTTCGCTATCGATCACGAAACATACTCCTGCCCGACCCGGTGGCAGGAGTTACCCGTTTCCGACGCCGTGAAATTGCAGGCGCTCGTGAAGGAACTACCGGATGCGGTGGCGGATCATTTCCGTTCATTGGTCGGCCCGGCGGAAGAAGTTACCCCGGTTCAGGGGGATGACGTAGGGGCCTTGCTCGACTTCTGGCGCAAGGCGCTGCACGCGCTATCCGGATGCCCGTTGCCGGTACTCGACAAAACCGCCGATACGGATGTACACGCGCTCGGGGAACACTGCCTGACGCTGTTCGTGTTTTCGTTACTGGCGGCTCCCTTGTACCACTCGGAGGGGATTGAAGCCTTCAATACGAACGGGGAACGGTTGGTTATCCCCGCAACCGGCACCGACGCGCTGGGTAATGCAGTGCCGCTGGAAAGAATTACGGCAAAGGAGTTTTGCGATGCGTCGGATATTACCGCTACCGGAGATTTGACCCTCGCGCCGCTGCTGTTGGCCGTTTTGTGCCGCCCGGACGGGGAACCATACGACGAGGAGGGAGCCAAAACCCGCGCCCAAGATGGGAGACGTGCCGATGAGCATTTATCTGGAAGTATACACCCGCCTGATGGAGATGCACGCCTATCTGAGAGGGGAATTTCCGAAACTCTACGGATCGGACAAAGGCGGGGATAAATCGAGCGACGATCCCTACACATGGAGCGACAAACTGCTGTTCGTGGCGGACGACAAACCCAGCGAACTGCCGTATGCAGAGGGGCTGAATGCCTATGAATTTGTCCGCATACTGGACGCGAAACTCAAACGGGAGAAACAGAAATGGGAGATAGTAGCAGCGACCAGAGGCTTGTAAAATGGCGGGCATGCGTGGCCCTGCTCGACATGCTCTACAACCGGGAATGCCGGTGCGACCGGGCCAAATGTGCCGGGCATTTCGAGTACCTGCGCCGGTTGAAATTCGAATACGAGTGTAAAATCGAAGAATATGAGGAAGAAATTAATAGAGGCGATCAAAGCAGCATTTCTCAGTGAGGGATACGGATTCTTTCAGGGGTTCGTAGACAAAATCCAGGGCAGCGAACTAACCCTGCCCGCGCTGTGGCTTACACCGATTGAGGTGGCCGGGATGAGCGGACGTAACGAAGGCAAAGTGACCTACAAAGTCGTCATGTATCTGTTCGTGCAGAATGAGCAGTACAGTAATGAGCAGAAGGAGGAAAAATGGGAGGAACTGGAACGCGCCGCCCGCAAAGGGATTGCAACCCTTCCGATGATCTCCGATGTCATTTCCACCGACAAAGTAACGATCAAACCGGACGAGTTCGCATTCACCTCGTTCGGGGAGCTCTCCCAAACGGTAACCTTCCTCGCCAACGTGTATTTCTGTGATGAGTAAGCCCCTCGACATACTGGGCCAGTTGGCCGAACACCTGAAAAAAGCCTTGCAAACGGAGCTTTCGGTACAAATGCGCGTAGCCTCCGGGACACTGATAAACAGCATCGAGGCCGTGGTAAAAGAGACTATGAGCGGTTTCGAGATCGTCGGTTCGGCGGTCTACTATGCCAAGTATGTAGAGAACGGGCGCCGGGCCGGGGCGAAAGGGGTACCTATTGAAGCGCTAATCGAGTGGATCAGGATAAAGCGGATTGTGATAGAGGGTCGCAGCGAGCGTTCCACGGCTTTTATGTTCCAGAGCTCGATCCGTCGCAAAGGAATCGCCCCGGCATTGTTTATCACGCGCACCCTGCAAAACCAGGAAAGCACAATCGACCGGAGTATTCACGCGGCATGCGGGGAATTGGTCAACTACCACATCGAAACCATGTTTAACGAAATCAAACAAGCAGCATGATAGACCTGACAGCAAAACCGGAGAAATTCAGCAGCGTATATCGTCCGGTAATCTATACCCTGACCAAAACCGGCACGGAGAAAGAGACCGTGCAGATTCTCGACGGATCGACGGTACTCGGAATGAAACAATTTGTGACCGCGGGCAGGATCGCGGTAAACGTATCGGAATATTACCGTAACCTGATCGAAACGGCACCGGTGATCGATGACAGCCTCTCGTTTGTCCATGCCGTGAAACGGACGGTAACGGCCCGGATCGACGTGACTGCGGATTCCTCGGTGCTGCTCACTTCGGGGATTACCGATCTTGCTTTGTCCACCCTGCTGTCGAATGCGCCGGGGCCGCGGATACTCCGACCCGGAGAATGGGACGAATTGAGCTATCTGGTAGATGAACAGGTATTGGCCGGGACAATTATCGTCACGATGAAAAACGGGCAGGAAATCATCCTGCAAATGCCTAATTCGTCTATCGACGGAGTGGCCGTACTGGTGGTGCATTACGATTCCATCGCCGAGGCGGTGCAGCTCAAAGGTGCCGATCCCGCGGGCATGGCCGGAATCAGGGTAAAACCCACGCTCGGGTGTTACGACCTGCCGGAAGTGGAGTACCGGATTGTCCGCTCTGGGTGCGGTGTCCGTATCGCGTGGTGGAACCGCCGGGGTGGGATCGACTATTATACGTTCCGCTCCGACCTCGATAAAAGTTATACCACCGAACGCACGAAGATCAAAACGGCGGAAGGCTGGCGGACGGTTTCCTCGGAAGTGGAGGACGAACGCAATATCTCTTCCGGGGGGCTTCCGGGTTTCATGCTCGAATGGCTGGGCGAGATCGTCAGTGCGCCGAAAGTGTGGCTGATTGACGGAGACCAGGCTATTCCCATCGACATTACCTCGGACGTGATTACGACATTCGATCAGGCGGAGATGCCGCAGCTTGAGTTAACCTTCCGATCTATCGATACCGAAAAAATGCAAACGACATGATCGACCTGTACATAGACGGCAAACGCCTCGATACGGATCAGCAGACCGACGCCGCAATTACGCTCTCCATCGGGAGCGTGGAAGATCCCTCCCAGAGCCTGACGGCCTTTTCAAAGTCTATCGAAGTTCCGGCCTCCGCCCGCAACAAAGAGATCATGCAGTTCGCCGATCAGCTTCACGGGGTCGAGCAGTTCAACAACGCCAAACACCCGGCCCGGCTGGAGGCCGGGGGCGTGGTGGTGATGACCGGCACCGCACAAATCACGAAGGTAACGGTAAACAACCTGCTGAACGCCTCATACGAAGTGAACCTGATCGGCGCGGAGTACGAATGGGCGAAAAAGGCCGCCGAAGCGAAACTCAACGAAACGGACGGATTAGGTAGCTGGGTATTCTCTGCCGCCACGATCAAAAGCCTGTTGGAATCCACTGGCGGGGTTTATCTGTTTCCGGTCTACCGGGGACAGTACGTGCGCCGGATCAACGACGAGAACACAGACAGGAAGAGCGGCACGAGCGGAACGTTTGTTCCCCGGCCTTATACCACGCTGGCCGACTACCTGCCTTTCTTCAACGTGCGGCTGCTCATGGAGAAGATCATCGGCCAGTACGGGTACTCGATCCGTTCGGATTTCTTTGAAAATAACGCGCTTTTCGGACGTTTGGTCGTGGCCGGGGAGTGGGAAGAGTACGACACCTCAGAACTGGAGGACAAATACGACTTCCTCGCGGGTAAGTTCGCATCTGGAGAGCCTTATTTCATCGTGACGAACCAACGCTATGAGTTCGGATTTAATGAAATCGGACGTATCGTAGACACTGTTAGGCCGGAGGAGGAATCCGCCGACGAAGAGGTGCTGGAGGATGTGTACGACAAGGGAGGGTGCGTAATATTCCCTGCTGTCACCGAGCCGGTATTCATGGCTAAGGAGGACATGGTGATAGGCTTCGAGTACAATCTCGAATACATCACCGGGATCAGCACCGAGTACGCCGCCGAAGGTGATAAATACGGCAAATTGATCTGGTTTGACACTGTGGACGGGGAAGCGGTGCCGGAAGAGTGTATCGAGGCCGACCGCACGGACATATCGAAAAACACCCCGCAGGGCGAATACATGTATATCTACCGGCTGACGAAGGGGACTATCAACGACGACAAGCACTATATCCGGTTCCGGCATAACAAGGACGGAGAGTACGATGAAAACGGCGAATACGACGAGACATACGTTAAGATCGGCCAAAGCGGCTCTTTCGTCTGTACGGTCAACGTGTCAAGTACCGCCGAAGTATTTATCGGGGAACCGAACCCGATTTTCCCGTCCCGGATGGTCTGGAAAAAGACGAATATGGAGATCGAGATGTTCGCCCTCGACAATTCGGCCACGATCAAACTGAAATATATCGTAGAGCCGAGGTTTTTGAGTGCCGGGGAGACAATGACGATCAAAACACCGGTATTCTCCAGTTCCAACGCGCCGAATATGGCCGACGGCAAAACGCCGTACATCCAACTGGCCTTGACGAACAACACGACGGTCAAGGCGTATTTCTGTAAGCGGCCCGGCTACGGTACGGCCCTCAGTGCGAAAAACATGCTCCAATCGGGTATTACGCAGATGGATTTCATCAGCGCCGTGAAACAGATGTTCGACCTGATGTTCTACACCAACGCCGAGACCAAAGAGGTGTATATCGAGCCGCGGGAGACATTCTACACCTCTACGCCGATAGACTGGCGGGGGCGGATGGACTACTCGCAGGAGATCGAGATCGAGGATGCGGGAAGCAATATTGGAAAAACTGTGGTACTCGGCTATCAGACCGACGATGTGATAGAGCGGCACAACGAAGAGACCGGAACCGAGTTAGGCACCTACAAAGAAGATATTTTTTTGAAGTACCACGCCGAGGACGAAGAGGATTTGACCAATCCGCAATTCGTAGCGACTACCGTAGTGGAGGAAAAAATCCCGGGTGCGGCGGCTATTTCGCTGATCGACTTCTCCCCGGAAGATGACGAGCCGTCCGACCCGTGGGAATTGGATTTGGATGCTTCGATGAAGGTGTGCGAATACCTCGGAATGACAGACCTACCGGAAATATACCCACGGGCAAAGCCTTCTTATCCGGGATAAAGGCGTGAATACGGCGATTAAATCGTTTCCGGAGGTGTCGTTCGACAACCTGCATTTCGAGGGCGCAAACGGCCTGAAATCCTACTATGCGAAAACGATAGAATCGTACAACTACGGTAAGCGGATCACCGCGCAGGTGAAGCTATCCCCGGCGGACGTGGAAAACCTCATGCTGCCGAACGATCTGCGGCGGGATTTCCGCGCGCTGTATCGCCTCAGTATCGGCGGGGAGGATGTCTATTGCCGCCTGGAAGAGATCAACGACTACGACCCGGCCAGCGCGGAGCCGACAGAATGCGTGTTTTTGAAAGAAAATTAAAACTGAATATCATGGAGACAGAACAACTATTTCGAATTAGAATTGCGACTGACGAGCAGGCTCTCGAGAAGTTCGGTAAATTGATGCGGGAAACGCTGGGAACCCAAAAGGAGAACATCAAACTACTTGGAACAAAAGAACGCATTGAAAGATGTGCGCAACCAAATTTCCGAATTGGATAAAATGGAGAAGGTGACGGGCAAGACATCCGTCACCAAGCGAGAGGAGTTGATTCGCAAAGAGTTGGAGTATAAGCAAGCTATTTCTGAGACACAAATGATTTTGAAAAATCAGGAGAAACTAAATCAGTCTGTGTACGGATCAATGCAACAGCAGTCTTTATCACTGGAGCAAATGCGCATGGCTTAGGCGCGTAAACTAAAAAGATGAGCAAAAGAATCATCGGCAGGGAAAGACCTTTTACACCGGATTAATGAACTTGATGATTCATTAAAGAAAAATGATGCTGCGATAGGAAACCACCAAAGAAATGTAGGTAATTACGGAAGTGTATTTGGCCGGTTTACGTCTATTCTGGGTAAAGTAACCGGAACGGTTGCGGCGGCTGTAGGTGTTTTCAAGATGGTCGAACCTGTGTTTAATAGTACTCAAAAACAGGTGATGAGTTACGGTTTACGATTGCTGAACCAGATCGATGGTGTGTATCAAACATTCCTCAAATCTGTAGCCGGTGGAGGGTTAGATTTATTTGTCCGAAATCTTGAAGACGCTGCTAAAGCAGGTCGAGAACTTGCTGTAGCATTGGATGCCGCATTTGAGCGAGAAAATTCCATCAATATACGTCGTGCTGAAGCAACCGAAGAACAGGAGATATTGCGCGAAACTGTAAATGACACCTCAAAATCTTATGAAGAGCGCAAAAAAGCAGGGAAAGATTACATTGACAGTATCAACAGTTACAATACGGAAGAAGAAAGATTACTTGGTGAGCTTGCTGATAAAACAGCCAACAATATCGCCGCAAGAATAAAATTGACAAATCAAGGGGCTAAAGATCGTCTGAAAAAATTTTATTCGCGATTACAACACATTGTATGAAAATGGAATTATTGAAGCCGCCAAAGGAATATAATAAAATTTTGGAGGTTCCTGAAAAAAAATAACAGTGATTGACGAGTTATCCGCAATTAGCCTCATTGGTAGGCAGTTAGGCAATAATTCCGTTCAACGGGTAAATCCTAAATTTAGTGAATTTCAAAAAATCATTCGAGAAACCTCAGACGAAGTTAAAAAATGTGGCTCTATCGTTACAAGAGTATGACCCTGAGCAATGACAAAGAGATTAAACCATAATTGATCGTGAGATTCAATATCAACAAGCTAAGTCTGCCACTGCCAGAGAAACACGCCGAATTAACAATACGCTTAATTCGCTTGAGGCACAAAAAAACAGGGATGCTGCCGCCAATGCAAAAAAATATCTTAAAATCAAAAATGATGAGATAGAAGCGGAAAACAGCCTATCTATATCGGGCATTAGGCTTGCCGTCGCCATCAACCAAAATATACTCAACGATGACAAAAAATCTTACGATGAACGCCTTGCGGCTCTTAATAATTACCAAACGGCGAAAAAACAGGAAATCAATGCGGACGCAGAAAGTGAAATCGACAAACTTGTTCGGAACAAAGCTCAAGAGTTGAATATATGCGAGAGGACGATGCGGATAGTAAAGCGGTCGGATCAAACTTGAGAAGTTATTGTCTAAGAGATCGCTAACATTCGCAAAGATGCCAGCCTTAAAATTGTTGACCTTGAAAATGAAACGACAAAAAAAGAAGTCGAACTCAAAGAATGGGGCATCAATAAGAAGGAAGAACAACTTGCTTTTGAGATTTCATTGATGAAAAACGGCTCGAAAAGGAGTTGGCCCAACTTGAACTGCAATATGCCAAAGAGCTTCGGATGGCCGAGAAAAACGGCTCCGATGTCAATAAAGTTATCGAGAAATACCAGCGGGAGCGGAAAAATATTAAAATGAATTCACCCGAAGGCCAATCTTACCAATCTATGAGTATGGCCGGTGCGGAGTATCAAATAGAGTTGGATTTTATAGACAAATTAGATGCTTCTAGGGCTGAAAAAAGATAAACGTAGATTGCAAAAGCCTTATATGAATATCAGAAGGCATTAGCAGACACTCAGAAACAATACGAAATCGAGACCCAGTATCAAAATAAGAATATTACCCTCGACCAATATAAGGAACAAATGAATGGTCTGAATAAGACCTATGCCAGCCTTGAAAAATTCCAGTCCGACATTCAAAACGGAATGTAAAAACCGGGAAAAACGGTAAAATTAAAAAACAGGCAAAGGCAAAGTTTCCTCTTGGCTGCAAAGTAGTCTTGGATTGTCTGAAGATAATGTCGAACAACTTAAACAGCAGTCGATAGAGCTTGCTCAAGAAATAGGACAGTCAATTATCAGCATTCAGACTGAAATCTCACAACGGAAATTGAAGTTGGAGCAGGAGCGTATCGACGCGGAGCGGGATTCGGAGTTGAAATCCCTTGAATTGCGATATAACAAAGGTCTGATGTCCGAGAAAGCCTATAACAAGGCAGTAGAAGCAACCAATGCCGAAGCCGACCGAAAGAAAGAAGAGGTCGAACGCGCTGCATTCGAGCGGGAAAAACGGCTGAAAATTATGGGCATTGCATCGATACGGCTGCCGGTATCACAAAAGTATGGTCAGAAACCGGCCTTACAGGCTGGAAAGTAGCTATGGCTATCGCACAAACAGCCTTCCTAACGGCAAACGGTATCGCTCAAACGGCTGTGATTTCTAATCAACAATTCGCCCAAGGAGGTATCGTACCTATCGGAGATGGCAAAAACGGCGTTTCTATGGGAATGTTGCAAGGCCCATCCCATTCGCAGGGGGGAATCCCGTTGATGGTGAACGGTCAGCCTGTAAATGCAGAGGTGGAAGGCGGCGAAATCCTCGCGGTAATTAACAAGCGATCCGCCGCTCAGTATCTTCCTCTATTTTCGGCGATCAACGCGACAAACGGCGTGAAATTCGAGAACGGCGGGGTTATCGGCTCCGGGTGGACATTACCGACACCGGCACCACTTCCGCCCAGCAACGGACAAATGTTGGCTTCTATGCGGGATGATTTGCGGACATATTATCGGCAAACTGAACGTAATGATAAAGGCTACGACCGAGAGAATTGACAATATCAAAGTCCACGTAGTCGAGAAAGATATCACCAAAACCCAGAAAAAAGTCGCAAGTATCAGGGCTAAAGCAACGATAATTGGGGGAAAGTAGGTATATTAGTAAAATAAACTTGAACTAAAATATGAAAGGTAGTTTCATTCTGATTGTCTTATGCTTCGTTTTATGCAGTCTAAGTTCCTGTGTGGAAACCACAAGAAAAGATTTTGGCAAAGATAAATCCCAACAGCAGCTTTTTGAAGAAGCAAAAGATATGCAAGGTTTCTTTGGCTTAAAATTAGGGGATAGCAAGAAGGATGTAGAGTTGTATTTACATAACAACATACGCAAATATGATCACCTTAGAAATGAGTATTATCAAGATGAATACAAGGTGGGTAGAGATATGCTTTTTGATTTCAAGCTGAAGTTAGGAGAACCTGAAGGCACGACTGATTTATTAAAAACGTATTCGGTATGTTTTTCATCGCTTCCGATGATGTTTATTATCGAATCGAATTAATGTTTTTTGAAGATAAATTGTTCCGCATCCAATTTAATGACGAAAGTACCATTGCTTCTCTCTTTAAGAAAAAATACGGAGAGGGAAAGGATGGTATTCTGCAAGTAGGACTACGTTATTTGGTAAAGTGCGTCAAGCTGCAAATGAAAGCAGTATTACATGGGAAAATGAAACGGTTATCGCTAAATACGATGATGAATTTAAACATAATTATACGAAAAAGAAGTATTCCACAATAGGGGACAGATGGGCAAATGAAGCTTATAGACACAATATGTTTATGGAATTAAAATCAGATTCATTGCATAGCGTAATTAAAAACTATATCGACGCTTGCGAGAAACAGAAGCAGAATCGCGTTAAACAAAAAAAGAAGAAGCTTTACTGAATGCATTGTAGCGTATTTTTTAAACTTTTTAGCCCGTCAGAAATGACGGGCTTTTTTTCATTCTCACATCAAAAAGTCCACGTTGTCGAGAAGGACATAACCAAAACCCAGAAAAAAGTTGCAAGTATCAGAGCGAAAGCAACCATAATCGGGGGGGAAATGATTATATTAGCAGTATAAACTAATTGCATTTGATTATGGATGGTGTACCCTTTTATCCAGAGGCAGACAATCGTAATAAAATATTCTGTATAAGTAATTCTCATTACCAACGTGAGAATGGGCTAACCTATAAATATCGTTAGCAACCGTTTCCGGGGGTATTGCTCCGCCCTTTATTATAAAGTGCGTTATAGCGTTTTTAGAAAATACCCACCGTCAACAAGAACCGCAACTTTAATTGGTGTGGTAATACATGGGATATCTGCTCGCCTAGGTTGACGATTTCGTTTAACAGGAAGCATAGGTGTAGCAATAAGGTAAAATAAAAATGCTCTTGGGTCAAGCATGCCCATTATAAAGAAAGAGCAAGCGGAAGCCAAGAGCTTAATGATGTTAGTGCAAATATAGCACTGTAAAAAGGAAATGCAAATACTTTGCCTTAAAATTTTAAGTGTGTTTGCTTTCCCTTATGTATTATACAAACGCTTTTTGTAAGGGAATTGTTACGCTTATCAAAAAATATTTTCATTTTTTTTCATTTTTGTTTGCACTAACGTCTCGCTCATTCTCTTTGTAAGAAAAGAGCGAACGTATGCCCTCACTCGGAGAGATCAAGATCACTAATAAAGCCGCCGAAGTCATTATCGACATCGAGGGAATCATCGGCATTCCCGAATGGTGGCAGTTCGACAACCCGGACGAGCGGGTTGCCACCTACGACAAGTTCAAAAAGTCGGTAGGAGAACTCAAAGACATCAAATCCCCGGCCATCACGGTTAACATCCGCTCTCTGGGCGGCAGCGTTAACGACGCTTTGCTGATCCACGACACCCTGTCGGGGCTCAAAGCCACCGTTACGACCAACTGCTACGGCTATGTGGCCTCTGCCGCTACCATCATCGCACAGGGCCGCCTCGTCCGGACGGCGCAATATCTCGGAAAACTCCCTGTACCTGATCCACCGGGCCAGTGCCTACGCAGAGGAAACTCCGCCGAGTTGGAGGAGGCCATCCGCATGCTGAACAAGACGGACGAGCTTATTGCGGGTATCTATGCGAACCGCTCCGGCAGGTCTGCCGAGGATTTCACCGCTCTGATGAAAGTCGGCGAATGGTTGACCCCCGAAGAGGCCAAAGAGGCGGGTTTGGTGGATAATATCACCAAGTCATCGGGCATCACGAACCTCGACGCTACTTCGATTCATAACCTGAAATTGCCGGATATTCCGGCGGACAAACAAATCAAAAACGACAATAACATGAAAATCAAACTGAAAGAGAGTTGGAAAGGGATTCTCAACTTCTTCGGACTGGAAAAGGACGCGGAGATGGAGATCACCGATGCCGAACTGGAGCGCATCAACAACGAAATGGAGGCGCGGGACGAGAAGATTGCCGACCTGACGGGATAATGCCGCCGGAAAAGACGCGGAGATCGCAAACCTCAAACAGTCGGTCACCGACAAGGATACCGAGATTGCGAACCTGAAACAGCAGGTAACAGACAAGCAATCCGAGATCGACAAACTCAAAGCCGCGCCGACGAAAACCAAAGACCGTGAAGATCCCGATCCTGCGGGTGAATCGCTCAAAGGTAACGCCGCCGCTTACGAAAACGACGTCAAAAACTTCAAATAATTCTGAATCATGGGAAAAGTAATCAAAAATCCTAAAACTTACGAAGGACGTGAGTTGGAGCAAATTTTCTTCCGTCCGATGCTCACCGGCCCGGATGCGGCCGACCTCGGCGTGAAGATCATGTACAACATGCCGGTTCCCACTACGCTCAATTTCTGGAAACGGGCCGTAGACGTACTGAAAGCGTACAAGAAAGGCTGGGACGGAGGGGCAATCGCCGACAAATTCCAGAAAACGATCAATTTGTCGAAGGTAAAAAGCGAGATGGGTTACTCTGCCTCGGATTACTTCTCGATGATCTACGAGCTGATTACGAACCGTTCGGACGTGAATCTCGACGACCTGTCCGGTACCGAATTGGAAGCCGCCGAAACCGCGCTGTTCAAAGAGGCCATCGCCGAAGCAATCCGCGTGACGATGTGGTGCGGCGACACCTCGCGCGAATCGGGCTTCAACTCCTTCGACGGCTTCCTCAAGCGGATCAAAGCCGACATCGGCACCGGCGAGGACGACGTGAAATCTATCGCGTGTCCGTCGATGGCGACCCCGGACGCTGCCGAAGCGGTGCTGAAAAACCTGTTGGACAATGCGCCCCTCGTGCTCAAACAGTTCAAAGACCAGGGTAACCTCGTTTATCTGGTCACTTCGGACGTTTACCAGAACTATGAGGAATCACTCGACGCCGTGGTGCTGGAATCGGCCTATGCCGCCAAGCAAAACGGACGCCCCGGCCTGAAATACAAAGGCATTCCGTTGGTGGACGTGAAACTGGCTGGGTATCTGCCCACTATGGCCGACATGCCGCAGTCGTTCGCCATCCTGACGGATCGCCGCAACCTGGCAATGGCCGTCAACACGTCCGATTTCCCCGGCACCGAGGTGCGGATGTGGTACAACCCCGACGAGATGGAGAACCGCCAGCGTGCGATCTTCATGGCCGGATGCGACTACCTGCTTCCCGAGCTGATTGTCATCGCGCTGCCTGTGGCCGTTACGGGGGTGACGCTGGACAAAAACACGCTGTCGGTCGCTAAAGACGCTACCGCTACGCTGATCGCTACCGTTTCTCCCGATGATGCAGGCAACAAAACCGTGATCTGGAGCTCTTCGGACGACACCAAAGCGACCGTCGATGCAACGGGTAAGGTCACCGGTGTGGCGGCAGGATCGGCTACCATTACGGTGAAAACGGTGGACGGAGCAAAAACCGCGACCTGTGCCGTAACTATTACTGAATAAACCAACCTCAAACAAAAATTATGTCAATTCTTACAGGTTACACGAAAGTGTGCAAAAAGACTTCGGGCGGTGTGCTGACCATCGGCCTGATCGAAAAGGAAAACTTCAAGGGTGCGACCCTCGATGCCGACAGTGACGCCTATTCGGCGATCACGCTCGCCGCTCAGTCTGCATTCAGCAAGTACGAGTTCCTCGAAGATGAGGCGGAGTTCAAGGAGGACACCAAGCGCGAGAACGGCTCGGTGGTCATCACCAAGTCACTCGTATTCAAGCTGCCGACGATGAACGCCGCCTCGCGCAAAGCCGTGCAGGAGATCATCGACGCTTCGTACTGCGGTCTGGTGGCCGTAGTGATTACCCCCAACGGCGATGCGTTCGTGGTGGGCTATGGCGAGGACGTGAAACTGGAACGTCCGCTGCGTATCTCACAGTCTACCGGCACGACGGGTAAAAAGTTCTCGGATGCCAATGGCGACGAAGTGACGCTGACCTGCGACCACACCGAGAAATCGCGCATTTACTCGGGTGACACGGACGCGCTGTTCACCGCAGCGCCGGGAGCGTAAATCTTCCCATCCATCATGTTGCATGAAAGGGAAGTCCATGCGGCTTCCCTTTCTTTAAAAACCGAAACTATGGCAAAGAAATACAGCATTAGACCCGGCTATGAAAACGCCGAAATCGTGGCGGCGGCACCGCCCTACAAACGGACGGACGGGGCTCGGTTTGTCCTGTCCCGCTGCACACAAAAAGACCTGAAATACCTGCACGATGTAGTATTGTTCAAAGGAGTAAGCGTTTCGAGCGATGAGAAAGCAAAAACAGACGAACAAGACCGTTAAAGCCTTCGTGACCGAAAACCGGGTCGATCCGTTCGTTTCGATAGGTTCGACGATGGCCGCCACGGGTAACTGCTGGAGGTGGGGAACCGACAATATGTTTCCCTATGCCCTTTCCATCCTTGCACGGCGTTCGACGGCGCACCGGCGGATCATCAACGACAAAGCGGATTATATCTCCGGCAAAGGGTTTTCCTTCGATGAAAACCGACCGGAGTTGGAAATGATCGTGGAGGCGGCCAACGGGACAGGCGAAACGCTGCGGCAGGTGATCAACAAGCTGGCATTCGACAAAGCCCTGTTCGGGAATGCTTTTCTTGAAATCGTAACCAACCGCAAATGCTCGTTCGTCTCATTCTACCATCAGGATGCGACCAAATGTCGCCTGTCGAAAGACAAATCACACATTACCCTCTGTCACAACTGGCGGGAATACACACCGATGCAAGCGCCCACCTTGCCGCTTTATCCTCAGTTCGACGAAGCCCCGGACGGTACGCTGCGCTCGATTATCCACTACAAAGATTATGAGCCGATGTTCGAGAACTACGGCGTGCCGCCCTATATCGCCGGGTTGAATGTGTCGGCCATCGCCTACAAGACGGACAAATGGAATATCAGCCGTCTGACACAGCCCAGCTGGGTACGACCCTAGCAATACGTAACTGTCTAAGCAACA
>VOFJ01000970.1_pt1 | contig 31877 bp, 50 predicted proteins | sample 5384081 | NCBI WGS metagenome assembly VOFJ01 (sample SAMN12384729, study PRJNA508395) | human gut metagenome | isolation source: healthy gut I | host: Homo sapiens | reverse complement strand
TTACAACAGCCCGGCCGGTATATACCAGTTTCTGGCATCTATCGGCAGCAGATCATTGGCAAAACAGATCACGCCGCCTGCACCTAATTTCAAGGCCCGTTCTCCCTCTGCCACCAGCCGCAAGATATCAAACTTCTTCGTTTCTTTCACCGGGCTGGAGCTTTTGCGGATCGCCAAAGGATGTATGCTGCCATCAACATTCAGCACAAGCTCTACCTCACGGCTGTTAAAGTCACGGTAATAACCAAGCGGCGGTATCTGTCCGCAATTACTGAAGCTCTTGTAGATCTCCATTACCGCCCAGGTTTCCAAAAAGCTCGACGACATTGCCCCTGCTTCCAAGATCTCGGCATTACTCCAGCGCAGCAGATAAAGCAGCCAGGCCGGTATCGGTAAAATATACCTTCGGTGCTTTCACACCATATTTTAAATTCGGATGCATGAACGGCTCCAGTAAATATACCAGCCCCGCCGCTGCCAGTACCTTCAGCCACTGCTTCGCCGTTGGCGCAGTGATCTCCGCTTCCTTGGCCAGCGCCGCATAGTTGATCATACTGCCGGTATAGCTGGCTGCTGCACATAAAAACCGGTAAAATTGCAGTTCATCATTGACCTGGGTCAGCGCCCTGACGTCACGCTGCAGAAAGGTCTGCACATAGGAAGAGTAATAGTTGTTCCAGTCCTGCTCTGAGGCATTGTTCAGCGCCGGCATACTGCCGCGCCAGATCTGCTCAAACAAATCACGCATCGGCAGTATCTCAGCTTCCTGCGCCCGTTGCAGTAAAAATTTTTCTTCAGGCACAAAAGCTCCCGCACCAAGACCGGCTACTTCGGCATGGCTAAACCCAAGCAGATGAACGATAGCGATCCTGGGCCTGCCAGGCTTTCTGTGACGTTCTCCATCAAATCAAAAGCATGCGACCCTGTCAGCCAAAAGTCACCGTTATTGCCATGCTCGTCTACGTACATTTTAATGTACGGCAGCAGCTTCGGCGCCATCTGGATCTCATCGATCAAGAGCGGCGGTTTATACCGCTGCAGAAACAGCCCCGGTTCCGTCATTGCCAAGCTGCGTACGTTGATATCGTCCATCGTCACATAAGTCCTGTTGCCTTCTGCCAGCCTGCGCAGCAAAGTCGTCTTTCCTACCTGACGCGGCCCAGTAACCAGAAGTACCTTACAACAACCGCTCAGTTTTTCAATTGTCGTCTCCAAATGGCGTTTGATATACATTCTAAAATCTTCCTATCTTTATTTTTAAAAAATACTGCTTTTACTTACTGACCGTTGCTCTGTAACTCTATCAATATTCCCAGCGCAAGCCTACAGCTACCAGTTTGCTGCTGTCACTGCGTCCACTGGTATAATCCGCATTTTTGATTTTGGCATATCCAAGTACGCTATCCATATACAAAGACTTATTCAGCTTTTTCGCATAGGTCAGCTGCACTCATGTACACGCGGGATTACTGGCAGCATTACTCAATTTGTTAATCAATATTTAAAATAGACAACTTAAATTACCTCAGCATATTTTAATTAAGCAATGTAGTGATTCGATTTATCTTCAAAATCCTGCTAAATATACGAGTGATTCAATTTATAGAATCACAACTTATATTTATGGGGATTGTTATGCTTGCGTTGAAGATCTTATAAAATGGAAACAACTTTTATCACAATTCCCATCAGATAAGGTAAGGTTTCTGTGTTTTTTTTATGCTGAGATATATTCATCTTTTTGAAATCATGAATGAAAGATCCATTCATTTTACACAGCCATTATATATGATCCTGAAAATCATTATATAAAAATGAATAAATTGCCAGATAATAAATTGTTGAACACATTTTTTAATCGATCTAACGGAAAAAATTGTAGTAATAGGTAACCCTATTATTTCAAATAAAATAGCTACCCTGTATAAAAATGAAATCGATCGAGCGGAAAATGATATTTAGATACATTATGATTCCGGTGTTAGTATTGACTGGTTGTTCTTTTTCTAATCCGTTTTTAAGTCAGTTCAGCGATAAAGGTACTTTGGAATTATTGCCTGTATATACGACAGATATCGATATCTTGAGTAATACGGTTTCAATGGTTATGCTTAAAGATTATGTTGTATGGGACAGGTGTCATGCAATGCGTGGGACAGTTCTTCATACCTATCATATTCCCGGAAAGATACTTTCCCAATATAAGAATGTCGATGGTGCCCATTTATTATACAAACTGAATGATAGTATGGTAACAAGTATTCAATTGGCCAGGAAATGCAGGATGGATATACTAATTCGCGATACGATCAAAGAGGTCGCGACTTATTCTTTTCGTATCAGAAACAAGGATTCTTTTTAACTGGTTAGACGACTATTATTTTTTGTTAGTGTTTATCCGACAGATGAAACAGCAACTTATTTTTTCGGTCAGACTACGACAAAAAAAACACGATATGGTGTATATGAACAGTCTCATCAGGCTTTTTATCCTTCAACTTCCTGTTATCCTCCTACAGAAAAGGAAATGACTTTTACTCTCTCCCGACTATTGGAATGACGCGTTTATTATCAAGCAAAAGAACAGAAACAGATTTTGCAGTTTTCAGAAAATATTATCAATTGTTCGATTTGATAGATGTAGATCGCTTTACGATAAAACCCGTAAAAAGAATTTCGATTCCTCACACTTTGCTTACCTTTCAAGACCAACTCAATCTGGAGAGGCAGTTGGTTTTTATTTTTTCCCGGATTGTCAATAGATTCAGAAAAATACATCATTACTCTCTATCAAAATAACGGGCAACGCTATTTATTATTTTGGACCTGGGAAGGACGTCCCCGATATCGCTATGACTTTCCCAAAGATTAATGAGATATATGGTCTTTGCGGAGATGGAGAAAATCAGATATATGCTTTAGGTGTTGATTCTAAAAAAATCAGTATCAATTATTATATATACGTTGTGATTGCTGATTAACTATCGATTAATAAGAAAAAGCAGGAAGAGCATGGGATCTTTCAATTGCCCCCTCAAACTGGTGTAGGCACTTTTTTTCAGGGATTTTACCGTGTTGACCGAAATGTTCAGGGCTTCGGCGATTTCGTTGTTGTTTTTCCGTTCAGACCCAATAAAATGATTTTTCGGGTTTGAGGGGGAAGAGTATCGATAGCTTGATGGAGAATCCGCAAAGTTTCCTGATAGGTGATTTCATGTAAAAAATCCGGGTCTTTGGCCTCTGATACCGATTGTGTCTGTTGGTATTGTTGTTTTATTTTTTCTGGTGTTTAAGATGATCCAGACAGAGATTCCGGGCTGTGATATAGATAGAAGAGATTTTTGCTTTTCAGGCACGTCGAAATCCCTTCTGCGCTCATAAAGCCGGATAAATGTATCCTGTGTAATGTCCCGGGCAATAGCATCTTCTTCCGTATATTTCCGGACAAAACGGTATACGGGTTCGAAATAGAGCTCGAAAAATCTTTTAAATCCTTGGCTATTGGTCAACATCCTGTGAAAAACGTTCGTCTAAAAATTGAAACGGATAAAACAAATAAACGTTTTTTGCAAATATACATTTTTTGATTGTTTTTTGAGATTTACAAGCCTTTATTTTCCAATGTAAACACAAACTCTCATTATTGTTTAGTCTGTATCTCTCGTAAATTCTCTGGTAATAGCTGATGTTATTTCCCTATTCTCCATAATCTTCAAATTACAAACTTTCCAGCAGTTCTATCATTTTATAGATGGTAGTTGATGGATTATTATATGTCTTCAACACCTTGGCTCTTGCTGTTGCTTCTGATGTTTTTTCAGACAGTTGCTGTTTCTCATTTAATGCCAAAGTTCCCTTTGTGTAGTGTTCAAGATGTCTTTTCAGTTTCTTGATGCAGACGTTTTGCGTTAGTTCGGCATGACACTTCTCAAAGTGCAGCAAATACCACAACTCAATACATGGATTCGACACCATCAATATCGCATCTGGAATACTTAGCAGGTGTTCCAGCATTCCGTCCACATCTAGGTCAAACATTAGGAATGTTTTATCATTTTGGGTTGCAACATATTCCCGTTTGCAATTCTCTATATACCGAACGGATATGTTCGAATCGCTCTTTCTTGGGATAATTTGAATAGGCGCACGGTATTGTGAACGGAGGTGGCTGATATAGGCAACCTCAGACTCCCCTTCACAGAAAACAAAGAAGTTTGGCTTCATTGTTTTGCCTTTGGACTTTCTTATTTGTCGTCCCATATCAGTTTCTATTTTATAAAATTATCCGTCTGTTCGTCAATATACGGGATGGCATCAAAACGACCTTGCAGATATGCCTTTTCTGCATCCAGCCCGTCACGGAAATCTTTGTAATCAAACAGCGAATACAAATCCGAGGACCCGTCATCCCGTTTGTTAACAAAATATATCTGATCCTTACGCAACTTGTTGGTATTAAGCAGGTATGTATTGTGTGTAGTATATATCAGCTGCGCCGATTCGCTTTTATTGAACAAACCGATAATATATTCTACCAGTTTTATATGCAGCTGCGTTTCGATTTCATCTATCAACAAGATTTTATTATTCTTGACGATATCCAGGATTGTCAGCATCATATTGAATAAACGCTGTGTTCCATCAGACTCTTCTGCAAAAAAGTTGAAAGGAACATCCGGGTTATTTCTGTGATAGGTCGTAATGACCAGCTGTGGTTTCTGAATATCTTCTACTGACAATATTTGATTGTCTGCAGGGTCAATCACTGCAGTCGAAAATACTTTATTCTCGTGCCTGCTGTCGATTTTGACAATGTCGCTGTCGGCAATTCGCAGCACATTAAGGAACTGCTCTTTGTTCTCATTCAACAAGCGCTCGACAGAGAACGAATTATATCCGAAATAATTCAGAATAAAACGCTCATTGAAATATCGAAAAACATCTTTTGCTGTATCTCGATCCATCTGACTGGCGCGTGACACGAAAAGCGTTTTTTTGGATGTATTGGCAGCAACATCCATAGGGCGGCGAATCACCGAGCGGAATTCATAGATATCCTTTTTGTCGGGTCCCTTTGTCTCATCACGGGAAAATACCAGTGAACGACGGCCATTCGGATAATAGTAAAGTGCCTCTTTCAGTATCTCAACTTTATTGAGTTCAAAAGAATATTCATATTCGATACCTTCAAGGAGGAAGCGAATGAAGAATGTACTTGGCTTGCCAATGCCTCCGAATTTGAACGGAGTAAAGGCAAATATCGTATTCTCATTGTAATTATGAGATGAGAATATCATTCCCACACAAGCACGAATAGCCTTGATAAGGCTGCTCTTTCCTGAGGCATTTGCACCATAAATGGCAACAGTTTTAAGCAAGCGCTCATTACCGCATACAAATGTATTTTCTTCAAGCTCCTTTGCTTTTTTGGTCTGTATGCTTGCTGCCTGCATATCCAGTACCACCTCATCTTTAATTGAGAAGAAGTTGCTCAAACGAATTTCAAGTATCATTTCATCCCTTAAATTTGTAATTGTTTTGCAAATATAGCAAATTAAATGACAAAACCATAATTCGGACAATTTTTAATAGATTAGAAGCAGCCTGGCTTTCAATCCAGTTTTTGGATTTTCTACTCACCCGTTTTTTTAAATTGGATCGTTATATATAAAAAAAATGAGAAAAAAATTGAATATTGGATAATTGATTGAAGCAATGCAAGAATTAGAAAAACGATATGAAATTGCCCGGTTGATTGCATGCGAATTGATCGGAGTACTTTCTGGACGTGAGGCGGAGGATTTGGAGGTGTGGAAAAACTCTTCTGAAAAGCATGCAAGGGAGTATATGGAAATCCGGGAAAAGATTGCTTCGGGATATTGATTATCCGGATTATTTGGAGCTAAAGCAAGAATGGGAAGGATTTGAACAAAAACTGTTCCGGAAAAAGCGGGTATTCAATTGGTGGGTAACAGTAGCAGCTGCTTGTGTGGTTATTTGTTTGGGTATAACATTTTTATGGATGAGAGAGCCTGTTGCCGAACCGGTGGTTGCCGGAACATCAGGGGGGACGAAAGGTTTTTTTAGGGCGACACTGATTTTAGGAAACGGAGAACAGGTGAGTATAGGCGACTCTTCGAGCCAAACGATTGCTGTTGCGGGAGGAACTACGATTGTAACGACCGGAAAAATGGTGAAATACGATGCCGGGAAGGAGGATCGGGAAGAAAAAAGGGAATGGAATACGATTGTTGTACCGCGTGGAGGAGAATACGAATTAGTTTTGGCCGACGGAACGCGGGTGTGGTTGAATTCGAGTCTCGCCTGACTTATCCCGTCCGTTTTACGGGGAGCTGCGGGAGGTGAAAATGGAGGGAGAAATTTGTTTCGATGTAGCCCGGAAGGAGGAACAGCCTTTTTGTCGTGAGAACGGCTGATTTGGCGGTAAAAAGTATTAGGAACCCTTTTTCAATATGGAAGCTTATCCGGAGGATTCCCGGGTAACGACTACGCTGGTCAGGGGTAAAGTAGAAGTAGCTGTCGGGGATAAAACTCAGGTATTACAGCCGGATCAGCAATTGGCGGTGGAAGCAGGCCGGTTTACTCTGAAACAGGTGGTGGCGGAAGATTATATCGGCTGGACTAACGGACTATTCCATTTTACCGAGGCATCGCTTGAGGAAATTATGACCAAACTGGCCCGGTGGTATGATGTGGAATTCTTTTTCGCCAAACCGGATTTGAAGGAAGCCCATTTTTCTTTGGATATTCAGCGGTATGAAAATATCGCAACCATTTTATCGAAGCTTGAAAAAGACCGGGCGGGCACGGTTTCGGGTAAGCGGAAAAACGGTGGTTATCGAACAGTAGGATATATTAAAAAAGCAATACATGCGGGCACATGTACTGCTTTACATTAACATATCGATACTCCTTCGTGGGGAGTAGAGCGTATTATTAACTTTATTTACAAATGTATGAAAAAAAATTTAAGGAACGGTAGTTTCGTACTCACGAAATTACCCCGTATGTTGATTATGATGAAGACGGTGTTGATTCTACTCGTGTGTTCGCTGAATTTACAGGCTGCAGTCTATTCACAACAAAAAAAAATTCGACATTTCGATGAAAAAGCCTCTTTGGCGGATGTGTTTCAATATTTGAGGCAAATGAGCGAATATAAGTTTGTATATGACAGTGATGCAGTGAAACAATTCCAACCGGTCTCGGTGGACTTGAAAGGGGTGGGCCTCGAGGAAGTTTTGGAAGATTGTTTGAAAGGAAGTCCCTTTGTTTTCCTGATCGAAGATGATCTGGTGATTATCCGGGAACAGAAAAGTGTACCGCAGAAACAAACTCAGGAAGTGAAAATTGTCGGTAAGGTGACGGATGAAAAAGGCAGTTTGCTACCGGGAGTAACGGTACAGATTCAGGGTACTTCGCTGGGTACGGTGACCGATACTGACGGAAAATATGTCTTATCTGTGCCTGAGATGAAGGAATTGACATTGGTATATTCGTTTATCGGTATGGAAAAAGAAAGCGGTGAGATGGAAAGGAGAAAAAGAATTGAATATCACCTTGGTTACAGAAGTGGCCGAGATGGACGAAGTCGTGGTGACCGGTATTTTTACCCGAAAGAAAGAAAGCTTTACCGGTTCGTCGGCTACATTTACCAATAAAGAGCTGAAGATGATCGGTAACTCGAATGTACTCGAAAGTCTGAAGACACTCGATCCTTCGTTTGCCATTATCGAAAACAATGACTTCGGTTCGGACCCCAACCATTTGCCCAATATCGAAATCCGGGGAAAACCAGTGTAATCGGTTTGACCGAAAGAATATAATACCGATCCCAACCAAACCGTTATTTATCCTCGACGGTTTCGAGTCGACTCTGGCGACGATCAGTGATTTGAGTATGGACCGGGTACAGAGTATTACTGTGCTGAAAGACGCAGCCGCTACCGCTATATATGGATCGAAAGCAGCCAATGGAGTCGTGGTCGTAGAAACGAAAGCTCCCGAAGCCGGGCAGCTGAGATTGAATTATACCGGTAACCTGAATTTTACTTTTGCCGATCTGTCGGATTATAATTTGATGAATGCCGAGGAAAAATTGCAGTTCGAATTGCTTTCCGGACTTTATCAAAGCTGGGGACCGGACGGGTATTTGGGAAGTGTCGAGCAGGAAAGAAAATATAATATGCGTTTGCAGGAAGTGCGGAGAGGGGTGGATACCTACTGGATGAACGAGCCCCTGCGTTTTTGCTACGACACACAAACACAATTTGTTTCTGGAAGGTGGCGACGGAGTGATGCGTTATGGTGTCGGGGTGAGTTACGGAAAAACCAGGGAGTGATGAAGGGATCGGACCGGGATGTATTGAATGGAAATGTCCGGCTCATTTACCGGAAAGGCCGTGTAGCTTTTTACCAATTCTTTGAATGTGGATTATACCAGGGCAGAACGGGAGAGCGTTTCTTTTTAAAAGATTCGCCCAAACCAATCCGTATTACCGGAAAACGGACGAAAACGGAGAACCTGTAAAAGTGCTGGAGTCTTTTTCTTATTTTGATATAAATACCTTTAGAATAATAAACGAAAATGTATACGGACCGTTTTACGATTTGTCTAATACAAATTTCGATCGTACCCATACTTTAGGGATAACCAACAACTTTGAAGCCGATTGGCGGGTAATAGACGAATTGAGGATCCGGGCGAGGATAGGGGTGAATAAATCCAACGAGCAGGCAGAGAAATTTTCTTCGCCTTTCAATTCGGACTTTGTGGGTAAGGAAGATAATGAGAAAGGGGCCTATACGGAATCGGAAAAAACACGTTTTCGGTTATGACGGTGATTTGAGTGTTACCTACGGAAAATTACTGGCAGAACGGCATATGGTAAATGCGGTGGCCGGAATGCGTTTTACCCAGTCGACTTCGAATCTGAACGGATATACTATGCGGGGATTTATCGACGATGAATTTTCCAACCCTTCTTTTGCTCAGGAATATAATCCAGATAAAAAAAGTATATCAGGATGTTAAGAAAAGGACGGCCAGCTATTATGTGAATCTCGGTTATGCTTATGACAACCGTTATTTGCTGGATGCCAACTGGCGGGCAGACGGGGCTTCCATTTTCGGGGTGAACAAACTTTTTACCAATACCTGGTCGGTGGGACTTGGATGGAATATCCACAACGAACATTTTCTGGAAGGGGCCGGTTGGCTGGATATGCTGAAACTGAGGGCTTCGATCGGAAATCCCGGAAACCAGAACTTCGATGCTTATATTGCGATGAAAATTTATACCTATAATAATCATCACACCAATCCTTGGGGAGTCAGCGCTATCATCAATAATTTCGGAAATCCGGACCTGGAGTGGCAAAAACGCTGGACCGGAATATCGGTTTGGATTTAGTGGTGTTTAATAACCGTTTGCGGGTGAATTTCGATTATTTTTTCAAAGAAAACCGATCCGTTGTTGGTTTATACCGGAGTTCCTTCGTCTACGGGAGGTACCTCCGTTCCGGCTAATGTCGGCGGACAGGTGACGAAAGGATATACGGTTGTGCTGAATTATGCTTTGTTGAAAAAAAGAACACTTGCTTTGGCAGGTAAACGCGACCTTGCGGCATCTGACTTCGGAATACCGGAATGTCAGTTCCTGTCTGTCCCGGTTCAATGATGAAAATAAGACCAAGAATATGTTGCGGTATTACGATGGCGGAAGTCCTTCGGATTTATGGGCTGTCCGCTCTGCCGGAATAGATGCGGCTACAGGACGTGAGATCTTTTTGCATAAAGACGGTACCCAGAGTTTTGCTTATAATGTCGAGGATGAGGTGGTCGTAGGAAATAGTGATCCGAAACTGGAAGGGGTTGTCGGCATGTCTTTTTTTTACTATAAAGGTTTTTCGGCTTCTGCCAATTTCCGTTACCGGTTGGGTGGGCAGATCTTTATGGAGACCTTGTACAATAAGGTAGAAAATATTTCGTTCAGTGATGTCCACTATAATCAGGATAAGCGGGCTTTGTACGATCGTTGGAAAGAACCGGGCGATAATGCTAAATTCCGGGCGATTTCAACGACAGCCGATACGCCGATGTCTTCCCGGTTTGTCGCCGACAACAACGTCTTTTCAGGAGAGTCTATATCGGTGGGGTACGAGAGCCAGGGAAAAATGGCTGAAATCGGTCGGCGCTTCATCATTGACGGTAAGAGCTTATATGAACGATATTTTCCGGATTTCAACCGTGAAAAATGAACGGGGTATCGATTATCCCTTTGCCCGTTCGGTATCAAATACGGTCTGGCTTTACTTCTGCTATCCTTCTATTCCTGTGAGGTCATGGCTGAATGTGACGCCTTCGGATCGTTTGTCGGAGGAGATGCTTTTCAATGACCGGGAGGGATTTGTGAAGGCATTGAACGGGGTGTATATTGAATTGAATACGAATGAATTGTATGGCCGAAACCTGACTGCCGGTGCTTTGGATGTGATGGGACAGTATTACAGTGTTGCTTCTTCGTCGCATGCTTTCTATAACTATGGAGGTTTGGTTTATACCGGAAACGATGAGAAGGCCCCTGTTCGATAACATGTGGCAGAAATGCTATGCGGTGATTGCCTGTTGCAATACGATTATCGAAAAATGTGATGAAAAATAAAGCCGGACTTTCGCCTGTCTGGAAGGGGTCGATCAAAGGGGAGGCTTTGGCTTTAAGGGCTATGCTTCATTTTGATATGTTGCGTCTGTTCGGTCCCCTGACCTCCGAATTGGATAAAAAGAAAGTATTCCTTATCAGACGAATTCGGATCAGACGGTTACTCCTTTACTGTCCGCGGGATCGGAAGTCATCGGATTGATTCTCGACGATCTGAAAAATGCTGTCGGTTTGCTGAAAGATACGGATCCTTATTTTGTGGAAGAGGAATTTTCCGATACAGATTTGAATTACCGGCGTTTCCGGATGAATTATTTTGCAGCAAAGGGCCTGATGGCCCGGGTTCAGCTTTGGGGAGGGGATAAAGAAAAGGCTGCTATTACGGCCAAAGAAGTAATTGCCGAAGGACAGGCTGAAGGGGCGGAATTTTTCCCTTTTGTAACGAATAGTGAAGCTACTTCATCGAATCCCGACCGGGTATTTTATTCCGAAGTATTGTTCGGCACCTATCATTCTTCCCGGGAAAAATTACATGAGGATTTGTTTGCTCCGACACTCGAGTCGACCAGTATTCTCACCTTAGCCGGTACTGCCCGGAGAGATGATTTATACGATAATGAGAATGATTATCGTTATTCGGTTTGGTCTACTTATAATAAAAACGGAACTTCGGTACTCTATCCATCGTAAATTCGAAAAGCAGGATAATGTGACGGCCAGCCGGCAATATATGATTCCTCTGATCCGGATGAGCGAAAATGTATCTGATTGCGGTTGAATGTTGTAAGCTGGGCGAAGCTTCCGTTTACCTGAACACTTTCCGTAATGCCAGAAACTGTAACAGCCTTGCCCTGACGGAAGACAACCGGATCAATATTCTGGCGAATGAATATAAAAAAAAGAAATGTTGGGTGAGGGGCAACTGTTCTTTTTCTATAAACGCCAGGAAATGGTAAATATCCCCGATGGAAATCAGGCTACAGGAACGAAGAACGTAGAACTGACCAAGTATGTCGTTCCGCTTCCGGAAAGCGAAACCGATCAACGAATCAGTAGTACAGATATTTCAAATGAATGATTATGAAAAAGAATTTTATATTATATATGGATTTTACCTTTGATGTTGTCGGGTTGTGAAAAAGGACCTGATGGATTATGAAGGATTGGAAGGAGTTTATTTTGCCGTACAATGGGGAGATTCCTGGGGGCAGTGAAAAAAACTTGGCCTTACCAACCTTATACGAATGTCAATTTTATCAGTTTGCCGGGAGATACCGCAACGCTGTCGGTGAAGGTGATGGCTACCGGGCCGGTGAAAACGTATGACCGGATTTTTCTGGTGGAAGTCAATTCCGATAGTACCGATCTGACGGAAAATGTGGATTATCTGCCCTTGACCCGTGAAGGTGTGATCAAGGCCGGTGAGTCAGCCGCTGAGGTGGAAGTCCGCCTGATACGTACCGATATCTTGCAGGAAAAAGAACAGAGATTGGGCTTGAGATTGGTGGCTAACGAATATTTTTTCTCTGGCTTTCCCGGAATGGGATGCCTTGATCGGTTCACACCGGACCGGGCCGGTGTATGAGCATTTCGATGCTTCATTACATACCTTGCGTATTGCTGATTTTATGGTAGAGCCTAAAGTTTGGGTCGGTACTGCCGTTTCTCCCTATAATGGAGGGGTATGAATCCGGAAATTGGGGGCGCTTTCAGCCGGAAAAAAACTGGAATTGATTTGTGAGCGTTTTAATTTGACGTATAATGATTTTATGAGTAATGAAACTATGCCGAGTGCATTGCAAATGCTGATATATAAATCTATGTCCACCTATCTGATCCAATGCTACAATGACAAAAACCGGTTTTGGAAGAGGATGGGCGTTTGATGTGGTTCAGCGGTTGTCCCTGGTTATCGAAAGTAGGTGTACCCTGGGTACCGGAAGAAGGTTATTACGATTAAACAGAAATAATTATGAAAAAGATTAGTATATATTATTGTATTCGCATTAGGGTTGACGGCATGCTATGATGACAAAGGCTCGTACGATTATCATGACATTTGTGAGGTGAACATAGAGGGGTTAGAGTCGGTTTATGAAACGGTTTACCGGGAAAGTGTGCTGGAAATCGATCCTACGGTGACGGTAACGGAAGGAAATATCGGGGATACCACCCGTTTTGCTTTATGAATGGAGGGGGCTAACGTGCCCTATAATTCGACAGAGTTGATCGGTACGGAACGGATATTGAACTATCGGGTTGAATTAGCTCCGCGTGATTATACCTTATATTTCAGGGTGACCGACCGGCAGACCGGTGTCGTGACGGTGGCTACTTCTACATTGAAAGTTGGAACCGCTTATTCGAAAGGCATTTTGCTGATCGGTGAGAACATTCAGGGGAGAGGCAGATGTGCAGATGTTGTCAATGGTGAAAGATACGGTTTTATACAAAGAATTATTGAAAAACAGCGGGCTGCCGGTCCTGAAAAAAATCCGGTGGATATTATTCATACGGGAGCGGCCGGAAACAGTAACTATATCAAATTATGGGTATTGACCGGGTCCCAGGCTTATTCCATGGATCGTAAAACTTTTGCCGGTTCGGAAAGTGATGTGTTCGGTAAATTATTGTTTATGGATCGGACGTTCGACACGGAATTCGTACCGGTAGATATTATTCCGCGGGTGAAAGATAAGGCTGGTAAGAACGGCGGGTCTAGCTACTATCGCACAGTCGTATGTAATAACGGATATATTTTCAATGCCAGTACGTTATTGATGGGAGGAGACTATTATAATAATCCGGTGAATTGTCTGACTTCGGATCAGAATACCTATTATAAAGCTTTTCCTTATCTGTTCTATACATTGAATAGCTATTCGGGTAGTTTTTTTATGGTTTGATGTGGAGAATCGACGTTTTCTGACGGTGAAGAACAGTATCGCTGTTTCCGATTTGCTGGAAGATCAGGCAGGAGATCCGTTTCCCTGGAATCAGGGAACGACGGGACGGACTCTGGTTTATGGGGAAAAATACCCTGGATGTCGGGAGCTCTAACGGTAATTCGTTCGCCATCCTGAAAGATCCGGCCGGAACTTATTATCTCTATAAATTCCGGGCAGTCGGTTCCGGACCGACGAAATTGAATTGTTATACGATCGGTGCAGGGGCTGTAGATTTTCCGATAAGGCCGATTTTTTTATGCCTTTTCTTCCCGGAGAACAGTGGTGTATTATGCCGTAGGTTCTACTTTGCATGCTTACGATTACAATAAAGGCAATGAACGGCATTACACTTTCGATATGGGCGACCAGATTACAATGCTGTATTGTGATACTGCGATCGAACCGAATGAGAATCCGCTGTATGTGGCGACTTACAATGCGACAACCGGAGGAAAACTGCAAAAATATATCCAGGGAGTGAATCCGGATAAGGTAGAACTCGAGGCGGACGAAAAATCATGTTGGGAAGGGCTTATGAAAATCAAAAAATGAGCTGGAGGGCTGTTGAATAATTTAATATTTATCCTATGAAAATCATAAAATTACTTATACTGTTACTGGTTTCTTGTTCTTTATCGGCAAAGGCCGGAGTAGTGAAGATATCCGGTTCGCTGAAACAATTCGGATTGGACCGGGTATCGATGAATAGTGATGGGATCGCAGCAGAAGTCTATCATGATAGGACGATAGAAATTATACTCGATTCCAACGGCCGTTTCGATTTAAAATTGAAATTAAAACAACCGGCCTATTATAAAGTGGGACATAATACCTTGTATTTGACTCCGGGCGATGATCTGGAGATTATTTTCAACCGGAATACTACGAAAACCACTTTTTAACGGTAAAGGAATAGAAGCCAATAACTATTTGCGCAACAGTGCGAAACTGAGCGGTTGTGAGATCGCCAAAATAGGACGGGAGCTAAATGAATTCGGCCTTCCTAAAGAAAAAAGTGAGTTTCGAGGTTTACCGCTATAAGGTGGACAGTATTGTAGATGCCAGCCTGGACGCCTTAGCCCATTTGACCGCAGTGACTCCGGAATTTCGGGAATTGGAACAAATCCGGCTGGAAGCCTGTCGGCTGGCGACTTATCTGGATTATTTCTCTGTGGGGGGCAATTGAGTAACTACGATGATGCTCCTGAGGTAAAACTCGAAAAGAAACAGGCCTTTTTATCGGGAAGTAGCGACACTGGCCGAACCTTTGTTAAAGAAGATCGGTGCTTCCGATCGCTATCTTGAAATCTCCGATGTACGGAATATATTACGGGAATGCCATGAGACCCAGGTGTTTCAGTTTGCTCTTTCTCCGGCTTTTAGGGAATGGATGACGGTTTTAAAAAATGCAGAATTGTTGGATCAGGGCTTGATGCTTAAGGATTATCGGATGTATACCGATTTTTCCCGTCAGATCCGGAATAAAGAGTTACGTAATTCTTTTCAGGCAAAATTGCAAGAACGGGCAAAATTGATGGAAGGCCGGCCGGCTCCGGATATTCCTTTTTAAGGATATCGACGGGAAAGAAATGCGGCTGAGCGATTTTAAGGAAAGGTGTTGTATGTCGACTTTTGGGCTACCTGGTGTCTGCCTTGTTTGTTCCAATTACCCGAGTTCGAGAAACTGAGTGAAAAGTATCCGGATATCCGGTTTATCGGTATTTCGATCGACCAGAAATGAAAAAGCTTTGGGTCAAGAGATTGAAAAAAGACGGTATGCCGGCTCATATTCAGGAAGTTTTGGCCGATCCTTATGTGGTAGGCGATGCCTGGGACATTACTTCCATTCCCCGTTTTTTGTTGATCGATGAAAATTTCAGGATCATCAATGCTTTTGCTCCCCGTCCATCGGATAGGGAAAAAATAGAACCTTTACTGGCAAGATAAACCAGAGGGACGGGGGTGTCGGACTATATAGGTTTATAATTTCTTTACAGACTTTATAAACCTATTTAATTCGCCGTTTTAATTGTATCTTTGTACCCGATGCCGGAGATTGGGCAGAAAACAATTAAGATTACATGAATTATGGCGGATGATAAAAAAATTATTTTTTCAATGGTGGGGGTCAGCAAGACATTTCCTCCTCAAAAACAAGTGTTGAAGAATATATATTTATCTTTTTTCTATGGAGCGAAAAATCGGTATTATCGGATTGAATGGTTCCGGTAAATCTACGTTGCTGAAGATTATCGCCGGTATCGATAAGGATTATCAGGGAGAGGTGGTCTTCTCCCCCGGGTATTCCGTAGGGTATCTGGAGCAAGATCCGAAGCTGGAATCCGGCAAAACTGTTAAGGAGATTGTGCAGGAGGGGGTACAGGATATTGTGGACGCTTTGAAGGAATTTGAGGAGGTCAATCAAAAGTTCGGAGATCCGGAAGTGTTGGAAAATCCGGATAAATTGAATGCTCTTATCAATCGTCAGGCGGAGTTGCAGGACAAGATCGACGCTACGGACGCATGGAACCTCGACAGCCGTCTGGAACGTGCCATGGACGCTTTGCGTTGTCCGCCGGAGGATCAGGTGGTGGATACGTTGTCCGGAGGCGAGCGTCGCCGGGTGGCCCTTTGCCGATTGCTGCTCCAGCAGCCGGACGTATTGCTGTTGGATGAGCCGACCAACCACTTGGACGCCGAGTCGATCGACTGGCTGGAGCAACATCTGCAACAATATGCCGGTACCGTTATCTGCATCACGCACGACCGTTACTTCCTAGATCATGTGGCCGGCTGGATACTGGAACTTGACCGGGGAGAAGGAATTCCATGGAAGGGTAACTATTCGTCCTGGTTGGAACAAAAGACCCAACGAATGGCGCTGGAAGAAAAACAGGCCAGTAAGCGCCGCAAGACACTGGAACATGAATTGAATGGATCAATATGGCCCCAAAGGCCCGACAGGCTAAGGGGAAAGCCCGGTTGAAATCCTATGAGACATTATTGAATGAAGATCAGAAAGAACGGGAAACCAAGTTGGAAATTTTTATTCGAACGGTCCCCGCTTAGGAAAATAAAGTGATAGAAGCACAACATGTGGCGAAAGCTTTCGGCTCCAAGTTGCTGTTCGATGATCTGAATTTCACCCTTCCTCCCAATGGTATCGTTGGAGTTATCGGTCCCAATGGGGCTGGAAAAACAACTCTCTTTAAAATGATACTGGGGATGGAAAGTATCGATAAAGGAACATTTGAAGTGGGGCAAACCGTGCGGATAGGATACGCTGATCAGACCCATAAGGATATAGACCCGAAAAAGACCGTTTATCAGGTGATCTCAGGCGGTCAGGAATCGATACGGGTCGGAGGAAGAGAGATTAATGCACGTGCTTATCTTTCCCGGTTTAATTTTTCCGGAGCCGATCAGGAAAAGCAATGCGGAGTGTTGTCCGGAGGGGAGAGAAACCGCCTTCATCTGGCCCTTACCCTGAAAGCCGATGCCAATGTGTTGTTGCTCGACGAGCCGACTAACGATATAGATGTGAATACCCTCCGGGCTCTCGAGGAAGGCTTGGAAAACTTTGCCGGTTGTGCTGTTGTCGTCTCACACGACCGTTGGTTCCTGGACCGTATCTGTACCCATATCCTTTCTTTCGAGGGAGATTCTAATGTGGTCTTTTACGAAGGATCGTATTCTGAATACGAGGAACACAAACGTGCACAGCTTGGCGATATCCAGCCCCAAGCGGGTGCGTTACCGTAAATTGATCGCCGATTGACAGATTGCGGGAAGTTTTTTTGTCATAAAAAAGTATCTCTTTGATCGTAAAGAGATACTTTTTATATTTGTCCCCGATGAACGATTTCGGAAATATAGATCCAGATTTACAACTTTTTGGGGCGGTCAGAAAGGGTGACCGGAGTGCTTTTGAGCAGTTGTTTCAAAAGTATTATACAGACTTGTGCCATTATGCCTGGACTTATCTGGACGAAAAAGAGTGAAACCGAGGATGCGGTACAGGATGTATTTATCTATATCTGGAACAACCGGGAAACGATCCGTTTGCAGGAATCCTTCCGGGGGTATCTTTTTTCTGCCGTCAAACACCGGGTATTGAATATTTTGAAACATCAACTTGTCGAACGGACTCATTCCCGTTTACTGTCCGAATATTGGGACGATCTGTTGAAATCCGGTTATTCCGAAGAAGAACAGCCCCAGTTGGAACAAATTCAGCATAATATCCTTCAATCTTTACCCCAGCAATGCCGTATTGTGTTTATGAAAAAAGTTGTCTGGAAGGAAAAAAATACCTGGAGATAGCCGAGGAGCTCCGCATATCGGTGAATACGGTGAAATCACATATCTCCAAAGCTTATCGTGAAATCCGGGAAAAAATCGCTGTACTTAAAAATTCGAACCTGTTGTTACTGATTGCTTGTGCAACTTATAAAGAGATGAAGTAACTTTTTTTCCTTTTTTCACTCACCCGTTTTTTAAACTTAGTTGCCTTTATATAAAATTAAAGATATAAAGGTCATGAGTGTACCATTTTCAGAAGATTTATGGCAACGGCTTTCTGGTTTATGGAGAAGAGATAAAAAAGAGGAGGAAGAAGCGGTCGGATACGATGATCCGCAGCTGAAGCAGATGCTGGATGTAATGATGGTCTCCCGCAGGAGTATGAAAGCTGCGGAGAAGCAGAAGTACGATATCGACCGGGCCTGGCGGAGGGTGGAGAAAACAGACGGCCGGTGGATGGCGCGTACCGGCTGGTGCAGATATGCTGCGGCTGTGACTGTTTTATTTTTTTCTGTCTGGGGGGGTGGGTAACGTATAACAGGGAGTCCGCACTTCCGGTTACGGGAGAATTGACGGATGTTATTCTACCGGGCGTTTCGAAAGCAGAATTGATATTGGCGAGTGGGGAAAGAATTATCCTGGGAACTCAGTCAGAAATTCGGGATATCGAGGAATTAGGGGTAAAGATTACCAACGATACGTCAGGGGAGAGCTGAAATATGAAACCGGGAGTACGGAAGATTCCACGATTACAGCGTATAATACGCTGATCGTACCGAAAGGGGGTGAGTATATGGTGAGGCTGCCCGACGGTTCACAGGTATGGCTGAATTCCGAAACGACGATTCGTTTCCCGGTCCGGTTTGCTGCCGGTAAGCGGGAAGTACAGCTTTGCGGAGAAGCTTTTTTTAAAGTGTGCAGAGATACAACCGCTCCTTTTCGTAGGTATCGACTGAGAATGGAGAAATTACGGTGTTGGGAACCAGTTTCAATGTGAGTACTTACCGCGAAGACAACTATTGGCAAACCACTCTGGTGGAAGGAAGTGTCAGGATTGCGGAACAAGGCCGTACGGTTGTTTTAAAGCCTTCGGAACAATATACCGTAGACCGCTGTTCCGGCCAAAGGAAGGTGGCTTCGGTCGATGCGGGTTTATATACTTCCTGGGTCGATGGAAAGTTTTATTTCAAGGCTTACACTTTCGAAGAGATTGTCAAAAAATTAGAACGCTGGTACGATTTTACGATGGTTTATCAGGACGAAGAGGTAAAACAAATGCGTTTTTACGGGTTCCATCAACAAGCATAGCCCGGTCACCGAGGTGTTGCGTTTTCTGGAAATGACTACCGGTATCCGTTTTAAAGTAGAAGGAAAGCAAATCGTTGTGAGTAAAATTTAAAAAGGGATAAGAGGTCGCGACTCATCCCCGATAATCGATAACGTCCTGTAAACCGATCCCTGAGCCAGCCTGATTTACAGGACATTATTAACTTCACTCTACAAATTTATGAAAAAAAAAAAATGAGGATTTGAATTGTTTTTGCCGTTCAGGTAAAATAAAAAAATGGTTGTTGCTTATGAAATTGATTACTTTTTTCTTTTTTCTGGGCATATTTCAGGTGAGTGCTTCGGTTTAGGGCCAGAGAGGGACTGTTACTCTGAACCTGAACGAACTGACAATGGAAGATATCTTTACGGCCATCAACAGACAGTTGAAATATGATATCTTCTATAGCGACGATGAACTGGATGTTGCCCGTAAAATTAAACTGACAGACAGTAAAATGGAGGTGAGTAAGTTGTTGAAGGAAGTTTTGCAGGATGATTATTCCTATGAATTTTTGAATAAAACGATTGTCATCCGTCCGGTAAAAACAACAGCAAAAAAATCCGAAAATTGTCATACAGGAACGGTAAAGGATACGAAAGGAATACCCTTGCCCGGCGTTTCGGTGGTGATTCAGGGGTCTACGGTCGGGGTGTCTACGGATAATGCCGGAAAATTCCGGATGGAGGTTGCGGATCTGCCCGATTTGGTACTGGTATTTTCGTTTGTAGGAATGGAAACGCGTGAGATACCGTATCGTGGAGAAGAAATGTTGAATATAGTTCTGAAAGATGCTGTTACAGAGATTGGAGAAGTGGTTGTGACCGGTTACCAGCAGATCGAGAAAAGGCAGTTGACCAGTGCTGTTTCGACTATCAAAACAGAAGACCTGAATATGGTAGGGGCTTCCAGTATCGAAGATATGCTACAGGGACAATTGGCAGGCCTGTCGGTAGTGAATACTTCTGCAGCTCCCGGCGCTGCCCCCAAAATACGGGTCAGGGGAACGGCAACGATAGCCGGTAACGCCGATCCGCTCTGGGTGTTGGACGGAGTGATGCTGGAAAATTCCGTGCCTATAACAGTCGCAGAGCTGAATAGCCCGGATGTCATGAATATGTTCAACTCCGCTATCGGAGGAGTGAGTCCCAACGACATAGAGAGTATCACAGTTCTGAAAGATGCTTCGGCAACGGCGATTTACGGGACGAGGGCAGCCAATGGGGTGATCGTGGTGACGACAAAGAAAGGAAAGCGGAACGGATTCAATATCTCTTATCAACACACTTCAGCTGTCAGCCTGCGTCCTGCTTACCGGGATTTTGACCTGATGGACTCCCGGGAAAGAGTGGAACTGACCCAACAATGCTATGACGATGGTTTGTATATCAACGGAGGGGTAGGAATGGAAGGACTGATGAGCCAGTATGCCTTGGGTAACCTTACCCCTGCAACAATTCAGGGAAGAAGTGAAAAAGACGGAAACCCGGAATACCGACTGGTTTAAACTATTGTACCGGAATGCATATACCCAGACCCATAACCTGAGTGTTTCCGGCGGTTCGGAGAAAGCGGATTATTACATTTCCCTGAGTTATGACGGGGGAGCAAGGGGCCGAAACAAACAGACGGATTATAAGAATTTCAACGGACTGGCCAAATTGAATGCAGAACTGTTCCGGGGAGTACGCCTGTCTGCCACTTTACAGGCAGGGCGCCGTGACCGGGAAACTTTCCATGCCAGTGCCGACCCGTTCGAGTATGCAGTACGGACTTCACGGACGATTCCGGTATATGATGAAAACGGCGATTACTTCTTTTTATAAAAAGACATTCGGAGGATATTACCTCTATAATATACTGAACGAACAGGAAAATACCCATCGGGGAATCTTCCCAGACCGACCTGAAAGGGATCCTGAATCTGACGGTAAATCTTTATAAGGGATTAAAATACAACGGTTTGTTCAGTTATGCCTCCTCGCATTCCTCCAGTTCGGATTACGCTAAGGGAAAAAAGTGCCTATGCGGCGGAAATCAGAGGGTATGATTTCGGGGACTATACCCAGGAAGAATATGATAAGACCTCTTTGCCTTTCGGAGGAGTGTACAATGAAACGAGATTATGAACAGAGAACGTCCCTGATCCGGAACAGCCTGGAGTATAAGGGAAACCTGGCAGAAGATTTTTCTATCGACGCCATGCTCGGACAGGAGTTCAGGACCACCCTGTATAAGGGGTTGACCAGCAATGGTTCGGGATATATGCACGACCGGGGCAATATTTTTTACGAACCTGCATTGGGAGAGAATACCGGTCATCTGGCCAGAAATAAAATGACCCGGAATATACCCGAACGTTCTTATATATCTTATTACGCCGTTCTGTCGGCCATGTATAAAGACCGGTATGTGATCAACGGGAATATCCGTTTCGATGGTTCGAATCTGTTCGGTTCTAATCCGAAGTACCGTTATCTGCCTTTGTGGTCGGTTTCCGGGAAATGGATCATCAGCAATGAGCATTTTTCTGTCGGGATCGGAACTGGTCAATAACCTGGCCGTCCGGGCTTCTTATGGTTTAAGGGGAAATATCGTGGAGGAGAGTACGCCGCAGATTATGTTGCTTCTGCTTTACCTCCGAACGAAGTCAATCAATTGTTGCAGATGGAAATTATACAAGCCCCGAATCCGAACTGAAATGGGAAACCACTTCCTCGGTCAATATCGGTTTTGAACTGGGCATGTTCGATAACCGTCTGACCCTGGATGTGGACTACTACCGGGATTATAGCAAAGACCTGATTGCATCCAAGAACGTCTCTTCTGTAACGGGTTTTCTCAATAAATTTGTCAATTATGCGGATGTGAAAAACCAGGGAGTAGATGTGTCCGTATCGGGGTATATTATCCGGAAAAAGCAATTTTCGTGGTTGTCGTCCGTCAATCTGGGGGTATGTAAAAAATAAGGTCGTAAAATCTAATATAACCCCTCAGGCCGAAAGTCTGGTAAAGAGTATCTATACCCCGGGTGAAGTCTTTCTGGGCAAACCTGTAAACGGTATGTTTTCGTATCGTTTTGCCCGTCTGGATGAAAACGGTATACCCTTTGTTCTACGATGATGAAAACAACAATATCCTGAGCGAAGACGATCCGGAGATCGAAGAGGCTGTTTACAACAATATCTATAACCTGAAATACGAAGGTACCCGGGATCCGATATTGTCGGGCGGATTCAATAACGTCATCCGGTATAAAAAGATTTTTCCCTGTCTTTCCTGTTTTCGTTCGGTCTGAAAAATAAGGTCCGTCTACCGGAATTTGCCTATAATTCTTTACCGGAGGCAGACCAGAATGCCAACCGGAAAATCATGGACAGATGGAGAAAACCGGGAGATGAAGCAACGAAGATTATTCCGGTCCTGTCCGGGCATGCCGGCGGAGACAGCCATTACACCAAAGTGATATTCAATAAGAGTCAGAAAACTGTAGTGCCCGGAGACTACTTACGTCTGCGGAATGTGATGTTGGAATACAGGCTTCCCGGCCGGTTGGTACAGAAGATTGTTCTGGGCGACCGTCAACTGGGAGGTATATCCCTGAAGTTCCAGGCTCAAAATCTGTTTGTCTGGGCGGATAAACGGATGAAAGGATATGATCCGGAGACCATTAATTATACAACGACGGCTTACGGTTCACTGCCTTTACCCCGTAGTTTTACCTTGGGATTGAATGTAAACTTTTAATACACAAAAAAAGATATGAAAAAGAGATTATTATATATGCTGGTCGTATTGGGAGGGATTTTTTCCGGCAGTTGTGAGTCTTACCTGGAAGAGGTGCCCCAAAATAAATTGAAACCCAATACGACAGACGATTACGATCAGTTGCTGAACTACGGGTATCTGACAGAACAGGTGGTTCCTTACCTGGATATCCTTTCGGACGATGTGGATCTGATTGCTTCCGACCACTCTATGGAGGGGGGACGATTATGGAGATGTGTATGTGGCTGCCTATATGTGGAATAAAGATATCGAGACAACTATGCCCGGGGGGGATATCGCTTTCGAGAAATTCTACCAAAGTGTCTTTTATGCCAATGTGGTATTGGAAAATATCGATCAGGCTGCCGGGATGGAACTGAATGAGGTGAATGTGGAACGTACCCGTCAGAATATCAAGGGGAGAGGCTTATGCTTTGAGAGCGTATTCCCATTTCTATCTGGTCAACCTGTATGCCAAACCTTATGATCCGGAAACTTGTGCCACAGATCCCGGTATTCCGCTGAATCTGAGTACGGCGGCAGAAGATAAGGCATATACCCGGAACAGCGTTAAAGAGGTATACGACCTGATTGTCGGAGATTTGAAAGAAGGAGTCCGGCTGATGGAGGCTAATCCGGTTTCCAAGCCTGCCAAACTGAAATTCGATGCTTTGTCGGCCCGTGCCTTGCTGGCCAGGGTGTATCTCTATATGCAGCAATGGGATTCTGCCATTGTGTGTGCTGAACAGGTCATCCGGGAAAATCCGGCGATATTCAACCTGTATGAGGCAGGACTCCGCCTCAGTATGGATAATAACTTTGTCAGCAGCTGGAATGCTTCGACGGTGTGGGGAAAGGATTATTTGGCGAAAGATAATGATAATGTGTTGTTTGTAAATGGAATAAGTGAGATTGTGCCTGCCTTGGGATGGTATCATTTTATTTCAACCTTCAGTGTCAATAAAAACTGGCGGCTGAGTATGAAGATGAGCCGGACGATGTGAGACGTTATTACTTTATGCAGACTTATTCTTTAAGGGGAAAACCCAAATTGATCTATGCCAAAAACAGATATATCCCGAACATCAGCAGTGTAATGAGACCGGATGCCGGCAGTGGTTATACCCGGGTGATCCGGACTGAAGAAATGTATCTGATTCTGGCAGAAGCTTATGCCCATAAAGAGAACGGGATAGGGGAGGCTGTAAAGTATCTGAACCGACTGAGGGTTGAAAAATTCCGGGAGGGACTTATACAGACCTGAAAGCTGCGGATTTCGATCAGAATTCCCTGTTGGTATTCATAGAAGCGGAACGCCGCCGTGAATTGTGTCTGGAAGGACACCGCTGGTTCGATCTCAGACGGACAACCCGGCCTGCTATGGAACGTATCGGCTATGAAAATCAGGTGGCCCGTCTGGAAAAAGATGATCCCCGCTATGTATTGCAAATTCCGAAGAGGGAACTGAGTGTGAATCCCGGAATCGGTAGTAATCCACGTTAAAATGATAGAGCTATGAAACGAATGAGTCTATATAAAATGATCTGTTACTGTTGTTTGATATGGGGGGACTATGGCCTGTACCAAAGAGGATACCCCCCGAAGCCATGTGGGAGTATACAGGGCCTGTGCCTGCCATCCTGGACGGTCCTTCCCAAGCGCAGAAAATGTGTTATGCCCTTTATCAGAAGTACGATTTACATATTTACTATAATCTGAGTGGAGAGGAGGCCCTGAAAACGGAGGTTGGTTATACCCAGGTGAATGGGATTACGGCAAATAATCCGGAAGCGATTCCGATGCAGGCTGCAGACGAAGCGGTGGCTGAAAAATTCCTGACCTTGTTGACGGGTTTCTTCGCCCTGCTGCCTGATGAGATGGTAAGTAGCGGACTTTACAGACGGCAGGTTTTTGGTAAAAATCAATCCCGGAAATAATAAATACAAGGATGAGAATGGGAATAGAATTTTCTCCAATACCAAGACGGAAGAAATGCAGGGGATCCTCTATTACGGCTACCTGGATAACAGCCAGGATACCGACGATAAGTTTACGGATAACCTGAAAGGATGGAAATGGGGGATTTTTATGAGTTCTTCCGGGGTTTGTCTTATACCACTTACAAAGGTATTCCGTTGCCGGAACGTTTTGGAGCAATCTCCAAAGGATTATATTACTATGAAAATGAAACAGATGAAGATGTTTGTCTGGACTATTCGAATAATTATAACCGGGAAATCGGAAAAAAAATGCGGATTTGTGTCTCCTTTCGGGGGCTTCTGCCACCAGTGATTATGCTTATGCAGACTGGGCTTCTTTTGTCGCCTGGATCCTGACGGAAGAGAAGGCTGAACGGGATGCGGATATGAAAAAATGGTCCCGCTTGCAGGAGAAATACGATCTGGTCATACAATATTACCGGCAATATTACCAGCTGGATCTGGAACAGCTTGCAGAACAATGTCAGAAATTAACCGTTAAATAAAAAATTACAGCTATGAAACTATTGTATTTTATCGTTTTGACCGGCTTGTGTATGGCTTGTCATCAACCCCGGGTATATCGGATAAACGGTTCATTACCGGGAGCCCTGGACGGGTATGTGGTCAAATTGTATAATATCGATACGTATCCCGACGTATTGCTGGATTCTACCGTAATCAAAGATGAAAAATTCCAGCTGGAAGGAACCCGGACTTTCGAGTATCCGAAATATTGCCGTTTAGTAGTCGATATGACTCCCGATGAACCCGATCAGCGCAAAAAAGACATTGAAGGCCTATCGTTTTTTTTGCGGATAATACAGCCATGGAATTCCAGTGTCAGATGGACAGTATGCCGGCTTATTTACTGGGAAGCGGTAAATAAGGAACACAACGTTACGCTGACCGGTTCTCCCACACAGGATCTGTATCAGGCATATAAAACCTCTGTACAGGAGTTGTCAGAAAGGTATACGGCTTTGCGGAATGAATACCTGGAAGTATATCATGTGCCGGCCCTGGACGGAATTCTCAATACGGAAAAGGGCATGAAGATTGTCCGGGAAATGAATATGCTCAAGGCTCAGCTGAACAAAGCCGCCTTCGAATTTATCAAAGCTCACAATAATTCTGTTGTATCTTTATTACTGGCGAATAATTTGTTGAATTCAACCCGGTCGGAAATGACGGTGGAGGAGATCGACGGGCTGATGAACGGCTTTGCCCCCTGCCCTGCAAAAATGCCTCTATGATGGGAGAGGGTAAAAAAGACAGCAGAGCGGATGCGATGTGTGGCCCGCGGGGGGGACTTATCATGATATCGTTCTGAAAAATCTGAAAGGAGAAAAATGTGCGACTTTCGGAAATATGTGAAACCGGGTGCTTATAATATGCTTGAATTCTGGGCTTCCTGGTGTAGTCCCTGCCGGGGAGAGATTCCTCATTTGAGACATCTTTATGAAGTGTGCGGCAAAGATTTCAATATGATCAGTGTGTCGATCGACGAGCGGGATACAGATTGGAAAAAAAGCGGTACAAGAGGAGGGTATGCAATGGCACCAGCTGTGTGACCAGAAAGGACGTAAAGGACCGGTCGTGATAGAATATCAGGTATTTGGAATTCCCGATTGTATCGTGCTCGACCCGGAAGGGAAGATCGTATGCGGAGGGGTAAGGGGGGCTGAATTGGACGTCGTTGTGCAGGATTTGCTTGGAGAAAAAAGCGAAAGGATTGTAGGTGTTGAGAAGCTGATAGCCGGAAAGGAAACGGTGCCTGTGTTTTACTGCGGGCACCGTTTTATTTATCAAAGGATTTCCGTTCCCTTTACCTTTATTTTATAGGGCCATTGGGCATCGGTTGGCTGAGGGCCTTGGGGGATTCCATCCCGGGTTCATCCGGTGTTCGGCAGGAGCTCCCATGACGATGAACCAAAGATGGCTTAAAGGTTGGTCTTTGGGGGTTTTGAAGCTGACTTTTCCTTTACGGTTTTTGTGTACTTCGCCCCGGATTGTCTGTCCTGTTGCGGTGACTCCGACGAAACCATAACGCCAGCCTGCTTTTTCCGGTGATTGAATGTTATAATCTTGTCCGGCCGGGGTTAGGCCCGCAAAGGTGATTTGTACGGTTGTGCCGGCTGCCGGGACTTGCAGGTGGATCGCATTAAATCCGTAATTTTCAGGACACCAGGCTTTCCACACCTGATACCAGCCGTCTTTTTTTTTCTTCCAGACAGGTCCTGAAATCCGGGAAAGAATTGGCCCATGGGCGGGTGATGGAAAATACCCGTTTATAATCGAAATTGATCAGGTGCTGATAAGCATCGAACATTTCGTCATTGAATTGTTCCTGGGATAGATTTTGCATCCCGCTTATAAGTCATAACCGGGTCTTCGCCTTTCTTTGCCTTGCCGGAATAATTCGCCGATAAACGGTAAACCTTGCCTTTCGCTCCAATATTCGAGTATATAAGGCGAACGGTAAATGTTCTCCGTATGCAGAAAAGCTTTGTGGGTATTCTTTTTTTAAAAGCATCCCAGTGATAGGTCTCGTCATCGATCCAGTGGGGGTTGACCTGCCAGAGCATCCATTGAGCTCCCATTTCGAAAAAATCCGTTACCTCCCCAGGCGACACCTTCTCCGTCGGCGATCGACTGTAATTGAAAACTGTGTCCCAGTTCGTGAGCCACAGCATTTAATCTTTTGTCCTGTAGCCGGTTCGGAGTAGCCCAGAAAGCACCGATCACCTGGTCGTAATCGCCGCCATAGGCCGTCCCTTCCAGAGAATATTGAATCATCGCCATCATCCGGTATTTTTCACTTTGCGATCCTGGTTTGACGAATTTCAGGGAGTCGCGGTAAAATAGGTAAAAAACGTTCCAGTTGATATTTCAGATTTTCCAGATCCACAGCCATCGGATGTCCCTCTAAATCGGGAGGAGCAGCTAAATCGTTCCCGAATCCTTTTTCCCAGAATATGGCCAGATTATCCGTACAGGACATGCGCCGGTAGGAGTAGCGGGAAGTGTCGGAATACCAATCCTGGCCTGCAAATTCTTTCGGTTGATAAATAGCTTTTCCCGGAGGAAGAACAAAATGATCGGATTGGCCTTGTGCCTGGGCAGACCAGCTGCCGAAAGCCGGTCGACAAGATGAAATGGAATTAAAATGAAATGTCTTTTTTCATCAGTTGGTTTTTAGTCAGAAATCCCGGATTAAAGTGTATGAATTACATTAATTTTGATCTGTGAGCAAAAATAGTTTTTTCCCTTCATAATCCTTAGGCTTTAGGAAAAATAATGCTAGGTTGAATTTTTTTTTTTTCTATTTCGATTCCGGGCTTTATACCGTCAGACCGGGTCGCCAAATTCCGATCACCGGAGACGAATGAGTAACGAAATATACCTACCATAAATTAGAGAAACGGAGAATTAAAGTTTGCTTTTCTTTCATTGTTCCATTTCTCCATTGTTCTCAGAAAAAGGTAACTTGTGAGGAATAAAATTAGTTTTTATCATCAATATTCTTCCTGAAAAAATCATCCTTTGTCTGGAAGCGGCGGAGCTGACGGCGGAGGAAGCTCACTTCCTGTTGCAGCCTTTCCATGCGTTCCAGCATATGATGAATGGCGTCGATGCCTTCGATATTGATCGAGAGATCGTAATACAGGTGGCTATATCTTTCCAGTTCCCGGAGCTGGGAGGCGAGAAGATACCGTTCGCCGTCGACGGTGCGTATTTCGATCAACCCTCCTTCTTCGAGCGAAATAATAAAAGTCGGGTCGGTATGGCTCTTTTTTGGCAATATTCGTTGAAAATAATTAATTCTGTATCCATAGTTGAACGATCTTTAAGTTAGGAGTTTTGTAAATTCCCGGAATAATTCCTTCTGCTTCTCTGTGAGATGAGTCGGTATCTTCACTTCATAAGTGACAAAAAAGATCCCCGAACTGTCCATCCTGTTTATATACGGGAAACCCTTTTCCTCTCAGGCGTACCTTTGTCCCATTTTTGTGTTTCGGGCTTGATTTTCATCTTCACTTTTCCGTTCAAGGTTTCGATAATCTGTTCTCCGCCTAATACAGCGGTATAGAGGTCGATCGGGACATTCATATACAGATTGTCACCTTCGCGTTTATATACCGGATCGTCGCCGATAACGAAAGTGATATACAAATCGCCTGCCGGTCCACCGTTCATCCCCGGGCCTCCCTGTCCGTTCAGTTTGATCGTCTGTCCGTCGGCTACTCCCGCCGGCACGGTGATCCGGATCTTTTACCGTTGACTTCCAGGATTTGTTTGTGGGTCTCTGCGGCATCGCGTAAAGAAAGATGCAATTCGGCATTGAAGTCCTGCCCTTTGAATCCAGTTCCGAACTTCTTCGGCTGCTTCCCCGGCGTTGACCGAATAGGGATTCGAAGAAATCGGAAAATTCACCTTCGTTTCCGTTGAAGTTACCGCTGAAACCTCCTCCCTCTGCAGAGGACCAGTAGCCACCACCCCCATACCGCCGAAGCCGCCACCGCCACTTCGGCTTTGTTGCTGATAACGTTGCTTTTGAGCTTCGAATTCATCTGCATGTTTCCAGTTTTCTCCGTAAGCATCGTATTTTTTTCCGTTTTTCCGGGTCGCTCAGTACTTCATTGGCTTCGTTGATCTCCTGAAACTTTTGTTTTGCTGTCGGATCGTTCGGGTTTAAGTCCGATGGTATTTCCGGGCCAGTTTTTTAAAAGCCTTTTTGATCTCGTCCTGAGATGCCGTTTTGCTGACACCCAGCACTCCATAATAGTCGATATAAGCCATAGTAATATTTTACAAACCATTATTTAATTCTGTAAATTTACGATGGATACTAAAAATTGTAATGGAAATAAGTTAAAATAAACTTAAATGATTATTGCAGCATTTAGCCGGATAGATAAAAATATAAAAAAAAGGTTCAGGGAAATAACCAAAAGTAAAAGAGTCGTTGGTAAATAATCTTTCAATTCTTTCTTCAGACTTTTTAAAGCTACTTCCAGGTGTTTTTCGACAGTACGGGGGAGATAAAACCGAGTTCCGCTGCTATCGTTACAGCCGTTTTACGGTCAAAACGGTTCATCAGGAATATTTTCCGGGCTTGGGGAGGTAAATGATCGATGGCGGTTTCGATATGCTGCCGGAGTTCTGCTTCTACATAATATTCCCAGGTTAACATTCCTGTATTATCCCCTTTTTTGCAGGATTTTTCCTGATATTCATTCCTGATTTTCAAGTGATCCAGATAGTTCAGACAGCGGTGGCGGATAGATGTAAATAAATAGGCTTTTATATGATCCGTTCCCAGGATCCGGTTGTCTTCCCAAATATGGATAAAAAGGTCGTGTACCAAATCCTCGGCATTTTCTGTGTTTCCTGTAAAACGGCTGGCATAAACTACCAGACCACTGTAATATTGTTTGAACAGGGTTTCGAATTTCTGGTATTCATCGGTTGAGTTAAAAGGACATCACATGTAAATTTTTCCTTCTGACACAAAGGTAAAAAGATAAAATCAGGATACTGCAAAAAATTATTCTTTTAACTACGTATATTTTTGTTTTGAACTGTTTTCATGATATAAGTCGGATAAAAATGGATTAAATTATGAGAACAGATCGGGAACAATCGGATGAGAACCGGGAAGAAGCTGAATTGGAAGAAGCTTTGAAGTTGTGGGTGGAGATCCGGCAGGTAGATCAAAAAAAAGGTTGGGAGCGGTTGGAGGCAGAAATAGGCCGGCAATACGGATTACGCCGACAGGAAAGGCGTCGTCGTTTGGGTTACTTTCGGTGGCTGGCTGCTGCCGTTATTTTATGCTTCGGGATCGGCGGGTTGCTTTGGCTTCAATCTGTGCGAAAGCCTCAAACCGAGCTATTAGCCGATTGGGATAAACAACCTCGTCTGATATTGGAAAATGGAGAACAAATTTTGTTAGGCGGGGAGCAGGAAGTGAAGCCGGAAGAAGAAAACAGGAATTTTGTGATCGATCGCCGGAAAAAAAAATATCGTTTATACTAAACCGGCAGGGAGGAGAACAAAAAAATGGCAGTACAATACCCTGGAAGTTCCCCGGGGGCTGAATATGAATTGATCCTGGCGGATGGAACCTATGTGTGGCTGAATGCCGATACCCGTTTGCGTTATCCTACCTGTTTCAATACAGACGAACGGCGTGTGTATCTTGAAGGAGAAGCTTATTTTCAGGTGACGAAAGATACCGCACATCCTTTTCGGGTAGAGTCGGAGGCGCAGGTTGTAGAGGTGTTGGGTACTCAGTTTAATGTGTATGCTTATGGACATGAGGAACGGACATATACTACATTGGTAGAAGGAAAGGTTGCTGTGACCGCTTCGGCTTCGGGGCAGCACGTTCAGCTTATGCCCGGTCAGCAAGCCTCGCTCGGCCGGCAAGGAGGGGAGATCGTTGTCGGTGAAGTGAACATTCAGCAGGTGGTGGATTGGAAAAATGGCATGTTTGTTTTCGATGATCTGAGTTTGGAGGCTATTCTCCGCAAAGTGGCCCGTTGGTACGATGTCGAAGTATTTTACCGGAATCAGCAGGCTAAAGCGATTGTTTTTAAAGGAAACCTTCCCCGTTACGGAGAATTGCCGGAATTACTGAAAGTATTGGAGAATAGCAGTGAGGTACATTTTTCGTTAAAAGGAAATACTTTGATTGTAGAATAGAAAAAAGAGGAAAAAGTTGGTCGCTTTTTTCCTCCTGAAAAGAAAACATCTGTTGGTCGCAGATGAATTGTTTAACTAATGTCTTTACAAAATTATGAAAAAAAACGCAACATGCTGGCTTTTTCCCTTCGGGAAAGTGGTGGAAAAATTCTCTTAATTAGGG
>VOFJ01001433.1_pt1 | contig 31897 bp, 42 predicted proteins | sample 5384081 | NCBI WGS metagenome assembly VOFJ01 (sample SAMN12384729, study PRJNA508395) | human gut metagenome | isolation source: healthy gut I | host: Homo sapiens | reverse complement strand
ACCCAAACGGGCGGCATGCCGAAGATCATCGAGCGCAGCAGCGGGAGATAAAAGCCGACCGCGAGTCCCACGGCCAGCCGCACATGAAGCCGCACAGCAGCGCGGGCGGGTGTAAGGACGGGAGCATGGAGCCGATCTCGAGGATTCTGACCGGTCAAAAAGCAGCAGGACCATCGCCAAGGCGAGGGGAAGGCGCGGAATGGGTTTTTCTCTCACCGGGGAAGCGGTACGAGCAGTTGCAGCGGCAGCGTTGTTCATGTGTTTTGTTCTCCATTCCTTTCGAGCAGCGAACGGATGTGCGCCATGGCGTCGTCAGGGAAAATGGCGGAGGACTTTTGTCTACGCCCGCGACATGCGTGCTGCATAGATTCATCGGGATGAGCACCGCGGTGAAGCATTGCCGACGCGACGGCGTTTTACGCCATGGCGGGGATCTCGCCCATCAGCGCATCGGCGATCGCGATGCCGATGGGAGCCGACGATGATCTGCGCGCTGCGGCGAGCCATTGACAGGAGTTTTCGCCCGTCGGGTCAGCGCGCGCTGTTCCGTCGCCGCTGTTCGTACCGGCCATGATCTCGAGGTGCGGGAAGGAACTTTTTGATGTTCTCGACCAAAGTTTTGCCGAAGCTTCCGCCACGGCCGTCGATGACAAGGATCATCCGCGGTGTTCTCATCTCTCTTGTTTTCTGCGCGAAAACCCTTGAACGACAAAGGCATCAATATTCCCCTTGCAGGGGAGGGTGATACCTTGGTGACCTCGTTGCTTTCAGGGGAGCAGCGCGGAAGAAAAGTCAGCTGTGCCAACGCTGCCGGCTTGTGCCGACGCGGGAATTTTATCAAAAGCGCGAGGCTGTCCAGTCGTCCGCGCCCCTTGCGAAAGGGGCGAAAAAAGCATATGATAAACGAAAAACTTTGGTAAAGAATCCCGCCGCTGCGCGAGCGAATTTTGCCGATATTCGCGACTTTCTGCGCTTACTGCGCGCGCTATCGAAGCGGCGCTTCCAAGGACGTCTTCAAAGGCGGCTATGCGACTGCAGCCTGGCACATCTGATGCTTCGACCCGTCGCCGCCGCGAACTACATCCGCGCCGAAGCGGCGCGAAGCGGTGACCGTGGCCTCCGGAGCTCGTCGAGCTGCTCGGCGGCGACTACTGCCGTGTGCACCTCGGCATTTTCGCAGGACGGCTTGAGCGCGGAGACGTTTGCGCGGCTTCGCCTCCCTCTCTGCGCGGCACGAGAGGAGTGCGGGCGCGAAAAAGCTCGAGCGATGCCACTGCCTTGCCAATGGCTATCGACGCGGCGAGCTAAGCCATTGCGCAGGAGACGGCGTGGAAGCTGTTGAGAGGTGGCGCAAGGACGGCTTCCGCCGCTGCACCACTCCGGAGATATTTCGGCAGAATTACGCCCGCGTGGCTCGCGTCCTGTGGCGCGACTTCTGCCCGCGCGCTGCCGCTGTTTGCGCATCGACCGGCCTCGGGCGGCGGAAAGAAGCCGCGTGCTCGTCGCCACGGGCGGCAGCGCGCCAGCGGCAAGACGACGCCTGGCGAGCTGCTGCAAAATGTTTACGGCTGCCCTGTCTTCCACATGGACGACTTTTTCCTCCGGCCCGAGCAGCGCACGGAGGCGCGCTTCACGCAGCCCGGCGGCAACGTCGACCGCGAGCGCTTTTTTCGAAGAGGTGCTGATCCCTCTGCGCGAGGGAAGACCCGTCGATACCGCCGCTTCGACTGCGCGACGTTTACCATCGCCCCGCCACCGCAGCGGATTAAGGCGGGAACACTCAACATTGTCGAGGGCGCGTACTCCATGCACCCCCGACCTTGCGCTGTACTACGATCTATCCGTTTTTCTGCCGATTTCGGCAGAAAAAACAGCGCGAGCGCATCCTCAAACGGAATGCGCCCGCGCATGCAAAACGCAGTTTTTCGACCGCTGGATCCCTTTCGAGCAGCGCTATTTCGACGCGCTCGATGTGCGGAACCGCTGCGATCTCATCCTTTCGGCGGACGATTAAATGAGCGTGCCGCTCGGCGCGATGCCGAGCACATATTCGACCGCAATCGCCACAAGAACGACCAGCAGCGAAATGATGAAGCCGTGGAGCATCGGCTTTGCGCCAGACTTACTGGCGCCGCGAAGTTCGTATTGAGGCCGATGGCGGCCAGCGCCGCGACCATCAGGAACTTGCTGGATACTCTTGAGCGTCGTGAAGCGAGGCCGGCAGGGAATGACGCCGACGCTGCACAGAATGGACATTGCAAAACCGAGGATGAACCACGGGAACACCGACTTCATATTGACCTTTTGACGCCATGGTCGCCGCTTTGCGCGGCGGCCCTTTTTCTTGGAGGTGCACGCTGATGGCGGCGAAGACCAGCACCGTCGGGATGATGGCGAGCGTGCGCGTGAGCTTGACCATGGTGGCGAAGTCGCCCGCGCCCTCGCTGAAGGCATAGCCTGCGGCGACGACGCTGGAGGTGTCGTTGACCGCCGTGCCTGCCCAGAGGCCGTAGGCCATATCGGAAAGGCCCATCGCGCGGCCGAGCAGCGGGAACACGACGACCATGATCGTGTCAAGAGGAACGTTGCCGACATGCCGTAGGCGATGTCCATGTCCGTTGCCTCGATGACCGGCGCGGTGGCGGCGATGGCGCTGCCGCCGCAGATGCCCGTGCCCGCGTTGATGAGGCTGCTCGTCTTCCAGTCAAGCCCCAGCGCCTTTGCCGATCACATAGCCGAGGCCGAAGCACGTCGCCAGTGTGAAGAGCATGACGGCGAGCGAACCTTGCCGACCGTCAGCACGCGATCGTGATGTTCAGGCTGGCGCCGAGCAGGATGATGGCGAATTTCAAATTTTCTTTTGAGGTGAATTTGATGCCGGGCTTTGTCTTGTCATTCGGCGCGTAAGCGGTTCACGATCATGCCGATGAACATCGCGATGACCGACGACGCCGGTGAGTGCAGCCCCACGGATTCTCCAGCGCTGCTCGCTTGGCCAACACGGCGATGACGAGATGCGATGGCAGCCGGCAGCATTTTCTTTTACAGATTCGATGACCATAAAGCTTTTTTCTCTCTCCTCAATGCGTGTTGCGGGTGTATTATATCACCGACCTATGATAAATAAAAATTATAAATAAGAATATGTCGATTCCTGTTTGTTATCGACAAAGGAGAGAGAATATGGACCAGCGGCTTGAGACCTTTGGATCACCGTGTGCGCCACGATGAAGAACTACGCAAGGCAGCGAGCAGTTGCATTTGACGCAGCCCGCCGTGACGAAACAAATTCAGGCGCTTGAAGCGTTGTACGGCGTGAATTTTTACCTACGACAGCTCAGAAAAAACGCCGCAGGGCGAAACGCTTTAGATCTTACGCCATCAGCCAGCGCTATGACGAGGAGCTGCGCCGTGCCGCGCGCTCAAACGGCAGGAGAAGACGAGCCTTTGCATCGGCGCGACGAAGTCCATCGGCGACTATATCCTGCTGCCGCAGATTTCCGCTTTTTTGAAGAAACCGGACAACGAGCTTTTTTTTTACCGTCGACAATACGGCACACCTGCTCACGCCCAGCTCGAGGGCGGTGAAACTGACTGTCGTGCTCGAGGGGCATTTTCGACAAGAGCCGGTACGAGAGCTTTCTGCTGCGCAACGAGCCCTACATCGGCATCTGTGCGAAAGATCACCCGTTTTCGGGCTGTGAGGTGCCGATGGATGAGCTCTTTCCGAGCGGCTCATCCTGCGCGAGTCTGGCTCCGGTACGCGAAAGATTTTAGAGCGGAGAGTCATGCAGTGCGGCTAATGGTCGAGGCGTTTCGCGCGAATGTCTGCCATCAGCAACTTCAAGCTCATCCGGCATCTGGTGAGCGGGGCTGCAATGAGCTTCCTCTACGAGGCCGTCGTCAAGAATGATGCGCAGTTCGGGCATTTTTTCTGCCCGCCGCTCACGGGCCGCACGAGCTGGAACGTCGTGTGCCTCAAAAGCACCAATGTTGCCCGCGCTTGCGCAGCTGGTTCCGACAGCTGTAAATTTGGACAATTCTGCCGATCTGCGCAAAAATGCAGGGACTGAGCGATATGGACTGCGGTTTATGGAATCAGTCAATGGAAAAAATCCAACATTTTCTGTAATAAATAGAGCTTCAGATAAGATAGGTGATGATCGCCGCGCGATATTTTTGCTGCGCGGCGGCAAGCACGCGGTGCGCCGCGAGGAGGGAACATGAGCGATATCAACGGCAGCAAACCCACGAATTTCCCTCTCGACGAGGTAAACTGGGTTTCAAAAATACCCCGTGATGGACGCCCCGCGCGGAAACGTCCTCAAGTTCGGCAGGCGCGATTACGAACCGCATCGGCCTCAAGGCCACGGCGGACGACCCCATTACTGGGGCCTTGCCGGCGTGATGACCGACGAGATGGCGGACGTTGCGCTCAAAATGAAGCGTCCGCAAGCCCATGACCCTGCCCGAGCTGGTGAAGGCCACGGGCAAAATGCCGGGGAGCCGCTGGAGCCGCTTTTGCGGCAGATGGCGTGGTCCGGGTCATGCTGGAGTACAACTGGGAGAACCCGACGCGAAACCTCAAGCAGTAAAACGTTGGAGTCCTGCCGCTGTTCGTGCCCGGCAGTGCAGAGTTTCTTCAACATGAACAAGCAGCAGATCGACGAGCATCCCCGAGGTGACGGCTTTTTTTGAGCGCATGACCTTCCTGCCCCTGGAGCACATCACCGCCATGGTTCCGCCGGGCGGCGCGGGCATCGGGATGCACGTCATCCCCGTGGAAAAAGCTATCGAGACCGAGAACCGGTCCGCCGATATCGAGCACATCTCTCACTGGCTGAAAAATACGACGGCAAGTATGCCGCCGGTCCGTGCAGCTGCCGTATGTCCCGCGCGCCATGGGCGAGGGCTGCGGCGACGACCCCGACGACTGGTGCATCGGCGTGGGCGATATGGCCGACTACCTCGTCGAGACCAACAAGGGGCATTACGTGACCTACGATGAGGTCATGCAGATCCTGCAGAAGGCCGAGGACAACGGCTTTGTGCACCAAATCACGAACATCGACGGCGAGAACAAGATTTTTGCCATCTGCAACTGCAACGTCAACGTCTGCAATGCGCTGCGCACAAGCCAGCTGTTCAACACGCCGAACATGAGCCGCTCGGCCTACGTGGCGCGTGTCGAGCCGGAGAACTGCGTGGCCTGCGGGCGCTGTGTGGAGTACTGCCCCGCGGGCGCGGTCAAGCTGGGCCAGAAGCTGTGCACCAAGGACGGCCCCATCACCTACCCCCGGCAGGAGCTGCCTGACGACCATGAGTGGGGCCCCGAAAAGTGGGCGATCGACTACCGCGACAAAAACCGCGTCAACTGCTACGACACCGGCACGGCCCCCTGCAAGACGGCCTGCCCCGCGCACATTGCCGTGCAGGGCTACCTGAAAATGGCCGCGCAGGGCCGCTACCGCGACGCGCTGGCGCTTATTAAAAAGGAGAACCCCTTCCCCGCCGTCTGCGGGCGCGTCTGCAACCGCCGGTGCGAGGACGCCTGCACCCGCGGCACCGTGGATCAGGCCGTTGCCATCGACGCCGTCAAGAAGTTCATTGCCGAGCAGGACCTGAACGCCGCGCACCGCTACGTGCCCGACGTTGTCCAGCCGTCGCTGCAGGGCCCGTGGCCGCAGAAGATCGCCATCCTCGGCGGCGGCCCCGCGGGTCTGTCCTGCGCCTATTTTCTGGCAGTACAGGGCTACAAGCCCACCGTATTTGAGAAAAACGAGCGTCCCGGCGGCATGCTGCGCTACGGCATCCCTTCGTTCAAGCTCGAGAAAAACGTCATTGACGCCGAGATCGACATTCTGCGGGAGCTGGGCGTTGACATCCGCTGCGGTGTCGAGGTCGGCAAAGACGTCACGCTGGCCGAGCTGCGCCGACAGGGCTACCGGGCGTTCTATATCGCCATCGGCTGCCAGGGCGGGCGCCGGGCCGGTGTGCCCGGCGAGGACGCCGCGGGCATTGAGACCGCCGTCCACCTGCTGCGCACCGTCGGCGGTGACGAGAGCCGCAAAATGACCGGAAAGACCGTCGTCATTGGCGGCGGCAACGTTGCCATTGACGCGGCGCGCGTGTCTCTGCGCTGCGGTTCCGACGGCGTGACGATGGTCTGTCTGGAGCCGCGGGACAAGATGCCGGCCTCGCCGGAGGAAATTGCCGAGGCCGAGGATGAGGGCACCAAAATCACCTGCGGCTACGGCCCGAAGGAGTTCCTCTCCGAGAACGGCCATGTGACCGCCGTCGTGCTGAAAAAGTGCACCGGCCTTTACAACGCGGAGGGCCGTTTTGCGCCCACCTACGATGAAAACGATACCATCACCCTGCCGTGCGACAAACGTTGTTTTAAGCATCGGCCAGTGCATCGAGTGGGGCGATTTGCTGAACGGCGAGGCCGTGCAGCTGGGCCGCGGCCAGGGCGCTGTGGCCGACGCGCTGACCTACCAGACCGCCCAGCCGGACATTTTCGTCGGCGGCGACGTCTGCACCGGGCCGCGGTTTGCCATTGACGCGATTGCTGCGGGCAAGCAGGGGGCAATTTCCATCCACCGCTTTGTGCAGCCCAACACAAGCCTGACGATCGGCCGCAACCGCCGTGACTTCCACGAGCTGGATAAGTCGAATCTGGCGCTGGGCGAGTATGACCGCGCACCGCGCCAATCCGCCGCGCTGGATGCGGGCATTGACGCGCACCGCTCCTTCCGAGACGCACACCTGACGCTGACCGAGGATCAGGTCAAAATTGAGACAGCGCGCTGTCTGGGCTGCGGTGCCAGCGTTGTGGACCCGAACAAGTGCATTGGCTGCGGCGTCTGCACGACAAAGTGCGAGTTTGATGCCATCCGCCTGCACCGCGACCTGCCCGAGTGCAGCAAGATGGTCAGGAGCGAGGACAAGTTCAAGGCCATTCTGCCCTACATGGCGAAGCGCGAGATCAAGATCCGCTTTGCCAAGAAGGAGAAGTAATGCACGAGCTTGGCATTGTATTCCACATCATCCGCACGGTGGAGGACGTGGCCCGGCAGAACGACGTGACGCGCATCCGGCGCGTGACGCTGCAGCTGGGCGAGGTCTCCGGCGTGGTGGAGAGCTATCTGCAGGACTGCTGGAAGTGGGCGGCGGCGAAATCGGAGCTTTTGCCCGGCGCGGTGCTGACCGTGGAGACCATCCCCGCCGTGACCGTGTGCGAGGACTGCAGCCAACAGTACCCCACCATGCAGTTTGGCCGCACCTGCCCCCACTGCCAGAGCCCGCGCACCCACCTTTTGCAGGGCCATGAGATGTTGATCAAAGAAATCGAGGCCGTGGAGACAGGCCCCACCGCCCCGGAGAGAGCGTGAAGCTGCATGAAATACAAAATTTTCCGCATTGAGGAACAGATGTACGGCTGCGAGGAGCCGCCCGCCGACCAGCCAATTCTGGTTGACGTAGTGCTGGAAGGTGCTGACGGCACGCGGCGCGTGCTCCCCTACCCCGACGAAGCGCTGCGCCGCGGCGGAATGGAGGAAGGCGACAGCGTCGATTTGACCGACGGCATTCTTCGCAAGGTATAATTTTCCCAAAAACAAAAGGGGCTGTTGCGTGTGCAGCAGCCCCTTCAGCGTTTCAAAAACCTCCCTCTGCGAGGGAGGTGCCCCGCAGGGGCGGAGGGAGAGAACCTTGCCATAACCCGAAATATTTCGGGCAACCGTACAGTTCTCTCCCCCACCGCCTGCGGGCGGAGCCCCCTCGCAGAGGGGGCCAAGGGGGTGAACGCCCCTTATATTTTTTACAAAGGTTATTCTTCCGTAGAAATATCGCGGCCAAAGTATTTTTCGCTCAATGCCTTCAGCGTGCCGTCGGCGCGCAGCTCGTCAATGGCGGCATCAATGGCCGTGCGCAGGGCGGCAGTCTCGTCGCCCTTGCGCATCGGGATGGCGATCCGGTTCGCATCGTCGGTCAGCACGGCGATCTTCACATTCGCGTCGGGGTGCTCCTTCGTGTAATCGTAGAAGGTCATCTCGGCGTTCAGCGTCGCGTCGATGCGCCCGCTCAGCAGCAGCTCAAACGTCTGGTTCAGGTCGTCAACGCCCGTCACCGTCGCGCCGTACTGCTCGGCCAGCTCGGCGTAGGTGCTGGAGATCGTGTTTGCGGTCTTTTTGCCCTTCAGGTCCTCCAGCGTGTTGATGCTGTCATCGTCGGCCTTGGTGATGACGGCGGTGCGGTTGAAGGCGTAGGGCGTCGAGAAGTCGTATTTTTCGGCGCGTTCGGGGGTGATGTCCACGCCGTTGACCATGATGTCGTAACGGCCCGCGTCCAGACCGGCCAGCAGGCCGTCCCACTCGCCCTCGACAAACTGCGGCTCAACGCCCAGCTTCTTCGCGATCTCGGTGGCGACCTCGACGTCGTAGCCGACGAGGTTGTCGTTTTCATCGTGGTAGGTCCAGGGTGCCCAGGTGCCCTCCATCGCAACCGTGATGGTTCCCTTGGCCTGGATCTCGCTCAACAGGTCGCCGGACGCGGCCTCGGCGGTGCTCCCGGCGGCGGATTCCGCTGCGGGCGCGGTGGCGGCGGCACTGCTGCCGCAGGCGGTCAGGGCCAGCGCGGCGGTCAGGGTCAGGGCGGTCAGTTTGGTCAGGTTCTTCATTACAATAGGCTCCTTTGCTTGTAGGTCTGCAAAAATTCTTTGGTGCGGGGCTGCTGCGGGTCGTTGAAGAACGCCTCGGCGGTGTTCTGCTCCACAATGACGCCCTGCTCCATGAACACCACGCGGTTGGCCGCGTGGCGGGCAAAATCCATCTCGTGGGTCACGACGAGCATTGTGCGGCCTTCCCCGGCCAGGCTGCGCATGACGGCCAGCACCTCGCCGGTCAGCTCGGGGTCCAAAGCGGACGTAGGCTCGTCGAAATAGATGATTTCCGGGTCGGCGGCTATGGCGCGGGCAATCGCCACGCGCTGCTGCTGCCCGCCGGAAAGCTGGCTGGGGTAGTAGTCGGCGCGGTCATCCATGCCGACCTTGACCAGCGCGGCACGGGCGATCTCGTCGGCCCGGCGGCGCGGCATTTTGCGCGCGCGATGATAAGCCCCTCGGTCACGTTTTGCAGCGCGGCCATCACGCCCTCAGGACTTCAACGTGCGCCGCGACGATCATGCCGAGCGAATGCCTTTGTCGCACGCGGCGCTTCCCGGATGTGCTTCGGCTGCATGCGCAGTTAACGCCGGGTCGCCTCACGACTTCGGCGTCCAGCACGCCGCCGGTGATCATCAGCTTGATGAGGTCGGGCTTTTTCGGCGGCGATCTTTTTCGACGAGCGCCGCGGCCTCTTCGGCGGAGTGCGCCTCAGAAGTGAGCTGAACCCGCCATGCCCGCCGGGGACGGAGATCGCCATGCTCGACGCCAGCACGCGCGGGCAAGAATTTCCGCCCGCCGCGGCGAGGTCGCGAATTTCGTGTCGTAATCGGCGACGCCGCCGACTGTGCGGATGGTCGTGACGCCGGAGAACAGCTCGGTTTTGGCGTAGCCCTCGCACATGCTGACACCGATCCTGTTCGTCAGCGCGCAGAAGGTGATGAGCTTGACGAGCTTTTTGGGGTCGCTCGCCTTCTTTTTCGGCTTGCCCGAGGCGGGCAGGTGCACGTGCATGTTGATGAGACCCGGCAGCACATATTTTCCGCCGAGGTCGACTGCCTCATAGCCTGCGGGGGGATATGCTGTGCGTCGACGATCTCATTGATTTTCTCGCCGTCGATGCAGACGGCCTTGCCCGTCTGCGGCTCCATGTGCTCAGAGCCGTCGAAGCACGCAGTTTGTCAATGCATACTTTTTGTCGTTGTGGTACATCGGGTGTGCGCCTTTCCTGTTATCGAATCTGGCCGCTGCCGGTGATGACGTATTTATAGGTGCTCAGCTCGTCGAGCCCCATCGGGCCGCGCGCGTGGAGCTTCTGCGTCGAAATGCCCATCTCGCAGCCGAGGCCGAACTCCCCGCCGTCGGTGAACCGGGTGGAGACGTTGACGTACACCGCCGCGCTGTCGACCTCGTCGACAAAGCGGTCGGCCGCGGCTTGGTTCTCGGTCACGATGCAATCGCTGTGGTGCGTCGAGTGATGCTGGACATGCGCGATGGCCGCATCCAGATCATCTACGACCGCGACGGCGAGAATGTAATCGAGAAATTCCGTGTCGAAGTCGAGTTCCGTTGCCGCCGTGCCGGGAATGATCTCCGCCGCGGCTTCGTCGAGCCGCAGCTCGACGGGGACAAGGCCCGCTTCTCTACGCTTGTCGACAAGCGCGGCCTTGAGCTTGGGGAGAAATTCCTTTGCAATGTCGCGGTGGACAAGGCAGACCTCCTCCGCGTTGCAGACGGACGGGCGGCTCGTCTTGGCGTTTTCGATGATCTTTACCGCCATGTTGAGGTCAGCGTCCCTGTCGACGTACACATGGCAGATGCCCGTGCCGGTCTCGATGCGGGAACGCTTGCATTTTCCACGCACGCGCGGATGAGCCCCCTTGCCGCCGCGGGGATCAGCAGGTCGACAAGGCCGTCCGCCGTCATCAATACCTGCGCGCTCGCATGCGTTGTATCCTCAACGATGTTGACAATGTCGGAATCGCCGCCGACGGACTCAACGCCCGCCTTGAGCGCCGTGACGATGGCGTGAGAGGAGCGATAGGAAACCTCCTTGCCGCTGCGCAGCATGCAGACGTTGCCGCTCTTGATGCACAGCGCCGCGGCGTCCGACGTGACGACGTTCGGGCGGCTCTCGTAGATGATGGCGACCAGACCGAGCGGCACCTGCCGCTTGGTGATGGTCATACCATTGGGGCGCTTGAACTGCGCGAGCGCGCGGCCCACGTGGTCGGGCAGCGCCGCGGCCTCGCGGATGCCCTCGGCCATCGCGTGGATGCGGCTCTCCGTCAGGGCGAGACGGTCGAGCATCACGTCGGAGATCGTGCCCTTCGCCGCCTCCATGTCCTTGGCATTTTCGCGCAGGATATCTTCGCTGTTGGCCTCAAGGCTCTCCACCATCGCGAGCAGCAGCCGGTCCTTCTCCTCGGCGCTTGCGCTGCGGATGCTGCCCCAGGCAGCTTTTGTGCGTTCCAGAAGTTCAATCGTTGTCATGCTTCATCCCTCTTTGCCAAAAATCTTGTGCCCACGCGCTTGCCCGCGGCCACATCGTAGAGTACCTCGGGCGACTGGCCGTTGGCGATGACCATTTCGCAGCCTGCTGCCGTCGCCATCTGCGCGGCGCGGAGCTTGGTCGCCATGCCGCCGGTGCCGAGGTTCGACCCGCTGCCCCCGCCGAGCGAAATGATGTGCTCGTCGATCTTTTCCACCGTGTCGATGAGCTTCGCGTCGGGGTTCTTGCGCGGGTCTCCGTCGAAGAGCCCGTCGATGTCCGAAAGCAGAATGAGGAGGTCCGCCTGGATCGTCACGGCCACGATGGCAGAGAGCGTATCGTTGTCGCCGATGCCGAACTCCTCGGTGGAGATGGTGTCGTTCTCGTTGATGACCGGCAGCGCGCCGAGCTCTAAAAGCCGCGCGAGCGTGTTGTGGAAGTTCTGCTTGCGCACGCCGCCCTCTTCGATATCCGGTGCGGTGATGAGCAGCTGTGCCACGGTGTGGTTATACTCGGTGAAGAGCTTGTCGTAAATGTACATCAACTCGCACTGGCCGACAGCGGCGGAGGCCTGCTTCGTCGGCACGTCTTTCGGCCGTTCGCTCAGGTTGAGCTTGCCAAAGCCCATGGCGATGGCGCCAGAGGAGACGAGGATGATCTCGTGTCCCATATTTTTAAGGTCGCTTAAAACCTTGCACAGCTTTTCCATACGCTGGATGTTCAGCCGCCCCGTGGGGTGTGCCAGCGTGGATGTGCCGACCTTGACGACAATTCTCATATCGTGATCCCTCCGATCAAAGCGGGCGCGCGATGCGCCTGGACGCTGGAATTTGCCCATTATATACCGCGCCGATTTGCATTTTGCACTCTTTTTTTGCAAATTTTACGCCGTAATGACACAGTAAAGTGAAAAAGCACAGGCGCGCGAAAGCGCGCCTGTGCTTTTTTGTGAGATTCTGCTTAAAACGGCTTTTTCGCGACCTCTAAGATCACGTCGAGCATGCCTTGGATCTGCGGGTGATGACCTTGTTGCGGTGATAAAGCACCTGCCGCCACTGGCTCATCTGACAGTCGGCCACAGGATGATGGCAAGGTTGCCCTTTGTGAATGCTCATCTTCGCCGTGTAGCGCGGCAGCACGGAGAGATACTCTGATTTCGCGGATGAGCTTGAGCGCGAGCGTGTCGCCTCGAGCTCCAAAAACGGCTCGACACTTTAGATCCTGACGGGCAAGCTCGCGGTCGAACTGGTCGCGAGAAGCCGCCGTGGTTCATCAGGATGAACGGTGCGACACAGGTCGGCAAGGTGCACATCATCGCGGGCAGAGAGCGGGTTTTCCGTGTTCGTCACGATGACGACGTCCCTCCTGCGCTTCGAAGACTTTGACAAACTGCGTGTCGAAGATCTGCTCATCGAGCGTGTAGATGATGTCGAGCTCATTCTTGACGAGCATTTCGGTGATGGAGGCGATATTGCCCGCGTGCAGGCTGATCTGCACGTGCGGAAAACGCTCGTGGTAGAGCGGCACGATGTTAGAGAACGAGGCGGTGAGCAGCGAATTGAGCGTGCCGACGCGCACGGTGCCGCTCAGCTCGGAACTGACGAGGCAAAGGGTGCTGGCGCGATGGGTGCTCACCACGTCGCGCGCGTGGAGACAAAGTCCTGCCGTACTGGGTGCGTGATGGGAGACGCTTCTGTCGATGCGGTCAAAGAGGCTGCACGCCAGCTTCCGGGTGCTCGAGGTTGCTGCGGATTCTCGCACCGTGACGGCGTGGATCAACAATCCAGAGCTCTGCACGGGAGAAGCTCTGAGCTCCGTGACTTTAAGAATGTGACTCAGGCTGCGGACTTCCATGGCTGTCCTCCGATTCAAATTTGTAATACATTTTCAAAAAATATATTAGTGGAAATATCTTAATTTGTCAATAGACGCATTATAAAAAATAATGAAATGGCGAAAAAGTCGGCCGTGGACACACGGCCGGCTTTTTATGAAGGGGATCAGTCCTTGTACTCGATGTGCAGCAGCTCGTGCGCGCGGTCGGCGAGACCGTTTGCGTACATCGCGTCGATGACCGGATTGCGCTCGCTGCGCTTGAACATGGCGCTGCGGTCGATCTCGTAGAGCCCCTGCGCGCGCTGGAGCTTTTTCGCCATCAGGGCGTATGGCTGGCCCGCACCGCCGACGCAGCCGGTGCGGCAGGACATGACCTCGACGAGGTCCGCCTGCACCTCGCCGCTCTGGATCTGGTCGAGCAGCTTCGCGGCGCTGCCGAGTCCGTGGACGATGGCGGCGCGCACGTCGCGCCCGTTAACGGGGGATGGTCACAAAGCGGATGGCCTCCGTGCCGCGGATGCCGCTGTGCTCGATGGTGCGCAGGGCATTCTTGCTCTTGTCGGGGGTGCAGCAGCGGATGACTGCCTCAGCCACGCCGCCGCTCGTGCCGAAGATCTCCGCCGCGCCGGAGCCCATGCCGTAGGGCAGGTCGGGGGATTCCTTCTCCAGCATCTGAAAGCGGATGCCGGACTCCTTCATCATCTGCACGACCTCCTGCGTGGTGAGCACAAGGTCGACGTAGGGGACGCCGTAGGCGGCGGAACTCCTCGCGCCGCGCCTCCATTTTCTTGGCTGTGCAGGGCATGATGGCGATATGGAAGGTCGCGGCCGTCGGCGGCGTCCTTTTGCGCGGTACTTGTCCTTTAAGACCGTTGCGAACATTTGCATAGGCGAGAGTGCGGAGGACAGGTTCTTCTGATGAACTGCGGGCGCCCTGCTCCACATAGCGCACCCAGTGACGGGCAGCAGGATGTCATCAGCGGGAGATTTTCGCCCGTTTCCGGCGGCGGAGGAATTCCTTCGATTCCTCGCGCACGGTGAGGTCCGCGCCGAAGATGGTGTCGTACACCTCGTCCGCGCCCATGATCTTGAGCGCGGTGACGAGCTTATCGAGCACGTTTTCGCCCGCGGGCAGACCATAGGCTCACCGATGGCGACGCGCACGGCGGGCGCGATCTGATGACGACGCGCTTTTGCGGGTCGTGCAGGGCACGCCACGCCGCGCCGATGTCGTTCTTGATGGTGATGGCGCCGGTGGTGCAGACGGCGGCGCACTGGCCGCAGCTGACGCAGTGAGTGGTCGAGATGGGCTGGTCGTCGCCCGCCTCAATGTGCAGCCCGGGCCGCGGCCGGCAAAGTGCAGGATGCTCATGCCCTGAACCTCCTTGCACACGCGCACGCAGTCGCCGCAGAGAATGCATTTGTTGCGGTCGAATGTGACCGCAGGGCTTGAAAAAGTCCATCGGTACATGCTCGCGCGTATCCTTGAAGTGAACGTGATGGATGCCGAAGCGCAGGGCCAGCGCCTGCAGGCGGCAGGAGCGGTTTTTTCGCAGGTGGTGCAGTCCCGGCAGTGGGAGGCCAGCATCAGCTCCAGTATCATGCGGCGGTATTTGAGAAGGCGCGATGTGTTGGTGCGGATGCGCATGCCGTTTTTCGGCTTGGTCGTGCAGGCGGCGTCGATCTTGCCGGTGTCCAGATCCTCGACCATACACATGCGGCACGCGCCGTAAACGGAAAGGTCGGAGTGGAAGCAGAAGTTCGGCATTTCCACGCCCGCCTTGCGGCAGACATCCATGATCGTGGGCTCGTCGTCGAACTCCACGCGGATGTTGTCGACATACATAATACCCTTAGCCATCGATCTCCACCTCCTGGATCGCATCAAAGGGGCAGGCCTCGATGCAGGTATAGCATTTGACGCATTTTTCCGAATCGATCACGAACGGCGACTTGATGACGCCCGTGATGGCCTCGGCGTGGCAGGAACGCGAGCACTTGCTGCATCCGCGGCAGATGCTCGGGTCGATCTCGAGGCGGGTGCGGTTATAGGGAAGTCCACCCGGCTCGATCGGCTCGCGGTCAAGCTCGCAGAGCGCGCAGTCCCCCACGCAGGTGATCCTTGAATTCCTCGGGAAAGTATTTGATGGCCGTCTCCAGCGTGTGGTAGGAATTGCGGCCCAGATTGCAGAACGCCGTGATCGAGATCATCTCGCCAAGGTCGGTGAGCATATGAAAGTCCGACTCGCTGAGGCGGTAGTCCCGCATGGCCCAGAGCAGCTCGTTCATGCGCTTTGTGCCCTCGCGGCAGGGAACGCACTTGCCGCAGAACTCTGTCTGCGTGTACTGCATAAAGCGACACGCGACATCGACCATGCAGCGGTCCTCGTCGAGCACCGTGATGACGCTGTCGCCGCGGCGCACGCCGTAGGGCTTGAGCTTTTGAAAGTGCAGGGGCAGATCGAGATGCTCCTCGACGAGAAGGCCGCCGCTCGGGCCGCCGATCTGCACCGCCTTAAACTTTTTCCCATTCGGAATGCCGCCGCCGATCCCGTAGATCGCCTCTCGGATGGTGGTCGCCTCGTCGGGAATGTCTACATAGCCGGGGTTGGCGATGTCACCCTTGAGTAAAAAAATTCTTGCCATTTCTCTCTCCGTGTTTCGTTTTTAAATTTCAAAAATCTAATAGAATATATAGCACGAAAAACTCTAACACTGCGCCTTAAAATTGTAAAGGGATGCACTGATAAATTATTTGAATAGGAGAGCGGGCTATAAGCAAAAGACGGAGGAGACCGCCTATAATAAGGCGGTCTCCTCCGTTTCTTCTTCATCCAAAAGCTGCATGATCGACACTTCGAACGCCGTGCGTTCCTCACTGCCGCTTTCGAGCAGCTTGGTGTAGGTCCGGCTCTGCACGCGGCCCTCAAGCGCCAATCGCTCGCCGACGTCCATGCCCGCGATCTGCACGGCGGTCTGTCCCCAGGCGATGCAGGGTAAGTAGTCCGCGCGCCCGTAGTGGCGGTTGACTGCCAGAATGACATCGCAAATGCTGCGGCCGAGCGGCGTGCGCCGCAGCACGGGCTTTTTGCACAGCGCGCCCGAAAGCAGGATGCGGTTAAAGTACGAGCCGTCGCCCGGCTCGATGCTCTGGGCGAACACGGTGATGACGAGCCGGTTGCCCTGCCCGCTCTTGTTGTTAAACGAGCGCAGCTGCCCGACGATGCGAAGGCTCTGTCCCTCATCCACAGGGCAGACGCGCAGCAGTGCCTCGCTCGCCACGATGACGGGCATGTCGTTCTGGCCTGACAGGCGCTCGACCCGCAGGGAAAATTTGTCGAACCGGCGGGTATGGTTCTCGTGCGAAAAGACGGGCTCGCCTGCGGCGACGCCCCACAGCTCCACATAGTTCTGGTTGCGCTCCATATCGTACACCTCAGCACAGTTTTGTTGGTGTATCCTATGAAAAAGAACGTGGAGATATGCCGTGCCGAGCACGAGGACAAGAAGAAAGAGCCGTCTTTCGACGGCTCTTTCTTTTTGTCATTCGCGTGAGCGATAAATTACATCTTGGAGATGATCTCGACCAACTCTTCGCCGATGCGGCCCTGAGCCTCGACGGTCGCGGAGCCGATGTGCGGCGTGCAGGAGACCATCGGGTGGGAGTAGAGCGCAACGTTGGTCGCGGGCTCGTCGGCATAGACGTCCAGACCGGCGGCGCGGACCTTGCCGCTGTTGAGCGCGTCAAGAAGCGCAGCCTCGTCGACGTTGGTGCCGCGGGAGGTGTTGATGATGACGACGCCGTCCTTCATCTTGGCGATGCGCTCAGCGTTGATGAGAGCGCCGCCGTCGACAGCGGGAGCGTGGACGGAGATGAAGTCGGACTTGGCGAGCAGCTCGTCCATCTCAACATAGGGGATGCCGAGCTCTTCCTCGATGCCGGGGATGTGGAAGATATCGAACGCGATGACGTTCATGCCGATGGCCTTGGCCATCTTGCCGAGCTTCTGGCCGATGCGGCCGAAGCCGACGATACCGAGCGTCTTGCCGGTCAGCTCGATGCCCTTGCCGTAGGCCTTCTTCTCCCACTTGCCCTCGCGCATGGAGTGGCCGGCGATGGAGATGTAACGGGCGCAGGAGAACATGTGAGCCATAGCGAGCTCAGCAACGGACTCGGAGGGGGACTTCGGGGTGTTCTTCACCTCGATGCCGTTGTCCTTGGCGTACTGCACGTCGATGTTGTCGAGGCCGACACCGGCGCGGATGACGCACTTGAAGCGGCTGCCCTTGGCCTCGTCGATCTGCTTGGCGCGCAGCTTGGTCTTGGAGCGAATGATGGCGACGTCGAAGTCGCGCAGGGCCTTACCAAGCTCGTCGGGCTCGTAGAACTGCTCAACGAGCTCGTGACCCATCGCGCGAACCTTCTCGATCGCGCCCTTATCCATACCGTCGGTAACAAGAATACGCATAACGAAATTCTCCTTAAATAATATTAAATCATTTTTGTGACGACATGTGCGTCACAAAAATACATTGGCCCAGCCGCCTTTGGCGGCGGCACCGGTGAACGCTTCACTGGTGAGGGGGTATCTAAAAGGGGGATAGTATCCCCCCTTTTAAGAAATTTTCCTTTACTTGGTATGCTCGGCCTCAAACTTCTTCAGGAATTCGACGAGAGCCTGAGCGCCCTCAATGGGCATGGCGTTGTAAACGCTGGCGCGCAGACCGCCGACGCTCTTGTGGCCCTTGAGGTTATCGTAACCGGCAGCCTTGGTAGCGGCGACGACTTCGGCGTCGAGCTCGGCGGAATCGGTGACGAAGGGGATATTCATGAGGGAACGGAACTCGGGCTCAACGTGCCGTGGAACATCTTGGAGGAATCCAGGAAGTCATAGATGACCTTGGCCTTCTCGATGTTGCGCTTGTGCATCTCCTCGAGACCGCCGATGCTCTTGAGGTACTTGAACACCTTGCCGCAGCAGTAAATCGCCCAGCAGTTCGGGGTGTTGTACATGGAGTCGTTCTTGGCGTGGGTGTCATAGCGCATGTAGATGGGCATCTTGGGATCGAGATCCTCGCGGATGAGGTCCTCGCGGATGATGGCGATGACCATACCGGCAGGGCCGACGTTCTTCTGCACGCCCGCATAGATCATGCCGTAATCGCTGACATTGCAGGGCTGGGAGAGGAACATGGAGCTCTGGTCGGAGACAAGGACGTGACCCTTGGTGTTGGGCAGCTGCTGCCAGGTCACACCGTGGATGGTCTCGTTCTCGCAGATGTAGACATAGTCGGCATCGTCGGGAATGTCAAGATCAGAGCAGTCGGGAATGTAGCTGTAGTTCTTGTCCTTGGAGGAAGCGGCGACGATGACCTCGCCGTACTTCTTGGCCTCGGCAATGGCCTTCTTGGACCATGCGCCGGTCTCGACGTAGACGGCCTTGCCGTTCTTCATCAGATTCCAAGGCACAGCCGCGAACTGCAGCGTAGCGCCGCCCTGAATGAACAGGACCTTGTAGTTGTCGGGAATGCCCATCAGGTCGCGCAGGTCAGCCTCGGCCTCGTCGATGATCTGCTGGAAAACCTTGGAGCGGTGGCTCATTTCCATGACGCACATGCCGCTGCCGCGGTAGTTCATCATCTCGTCACGGATTTCCTCCAGCACGGGCTCCGGCATCATAGCGGGACCGGCAGAGAAGTTGTAGGTGCGATTGTACTTCATTGTTGGTGTCCTCCTGATTGTCTTTTTTGAGCAATAGCAACAGAAATTGCATGATATGACAGCTACAGTATAGTCTATTGTGCGGGGATAATCAATAGAAAAAAGCAAACTTATCATTTATTTAAAAACAACTGTGCCGCGCTTTGAAAAACAAAAAGGAAATGAAGAAATTATTGACAAACGATAATTCTTCTGCTACGCTGACGATAGAAATTATCGCAAAACAATAATTCTGGAGGTGCGATATGAAACGTGACCGGATCAAGACCTTACTTTTGGCGGAGGCGCTCATCTGCGCGCTGCTTGCGCTCGCCCTGTGGCTTTTCGAGGGCGACGCCTTTTCTGTCGCCGGATTCCCCGGCAGCGCAGTGGGGCAGGGTTTGAGTGCGCTGGCCGCCTCGGGACGCTTTGGCTTCGCGCTGGCGTTCACGCTGTATGCCGCGGTGATCCTGCTGCCGCTCTATGCGCTCGTGCGCATCGCGGCGCGGCGGGAGCTGAAGCCCGAGGACGCGCTGCTCGTGCTCATCGCGTTTGCCGCGGCCTGCGCGCTCTTTCCGCACGGCTGGACCGCCTATTGGAGCACATCGGCGGAGGCGCTGTTCCCGCGCCTTGCCTGGCAGTGGCTCGTTTCGCGCTGCTCGCGGGCTGGGTCGTGCTGCGGCTGCTGCGCCGGTTTTCCGGCGGCGATACGCAGGAGCTCTTGAAGCTCTTCCGTGCGCTGCTTATCCTCGCGGCGGCGTACTTCGTCTTTGAGGTCTGCTTTGCCGAATTTGCGGGCCTGTTTTCTGCCGTCGACGCGCTCAAGGCGGGCAACACCGCCTCTACAGACGATACGATCCTGCCTGTGGCAACGGACATAACGGGTTCGAAGAGCCTTGTGTTCAGCTATGTTGTCCTCGCCCTGCGCTTTGCCGCGGAAGTCCTTCCTACGCTGCTCGCCGCGGCGACGGCGTACTTCGCCATCGGCCTTCTCGACACGATGGAAGACGGCGCGTTTACGCAGGAGAGCGCCGCCTACGCGCCAAAGCTTGCCGAATGGTGTGTCAAGGTGCTCAAGCTCAGCGTGCTGTTCGCCCTCGCGGTCAACGTTTTACAGGCGTTCTGTGCGCCGATGCTCCTGAGCACCAGCATTTCGATCCGTCTGCCGATCTTCGAGCTGTGCTTCGTGCTCGCCGCGCTTCTCGGTGCGCGGCTCATCGCCTCGAACGTCGCCCTTGCGGCGGACAACGACCTCTTTATCTGAGGGTGCTGCCATGGCGATCACGATACATCTCGACGAGGTGCTGAAAGCGCGCGGCATGACAAGCAAGGAACTTTGTGCCATTGTCGGCATCACAGAGGCGAATCTTTCCATTCTGCGCAGCGGCAAGGCTAAGGGCGTGCGCTTTGCAACGCTCAACCGCATCTGCTGCGCGCTCGAGTGCAATGTGGGCGACATTCTGCAATGCGACGGAGAATTGGAGGCAGAGCATGAAGAGTAAAACGAAAACGATACTGATTTTTGCTGCGATCCTCGCGGCGGTCTTTCTCATTGCCTTTCTCGACGGCGGCGCGGTGCAGTCCGCCGCGGACAAGGAGGAAGAGGGCACGCTCATCGGGGCTTTCGTCTCGGAAGAGGATCTCGACATCGGCGGCGATCTTGCGGTCTCGGCCGCGGGCAAATTCGTCTGGAAGGCCGGGCGGCTCTATATGGATACGGACGACTGGTGGGCGCTCAAAGTGACCGCGGCGGCATTTACTGCACGATGGAGCCTGACTCGCGCTACGGCGAAGAGGACGCCAAGTCGCCATGCATCACGATCTTCGGCGAACTCGGTGCGCCGCTGGGGAAGGCCGGTATCGACGATGACAACGGCGTCCGTACGACGGACATCAACCTCTCGGGCGAGGTCTACGCCTGCGGCGACAGACAAGTGATTTTCAAGCTTTATCCCATCTATCAGACGTCGGATGGACGCATTTATTTGACGCGCGGCAACAGCATGGGCATGTCCGGCGCGGACGGCGCCAGCATGACCCACACGCTCACGAGCGATAAGACCGAGACGATCGGCGGCAAGTCCGAGCGTGTGAAGGTCAGAGTCGCCATCACCGTTGCTGCCCGTCCGACGCCGACAAAGTTCACCGTCGCGCACATGGACGAAAATGACCAACTTTTGAAGCTCGAAGAGTTTGCGCCCGATGCGCTGCCCGAGTCTATCACTGCCGCGGACGGCGCGGCGTATCTCATCGGCACGAGCTATGGCACGGACTGGAACGGCGAGACGGCGGAATACGACATTTGCAGCCGCAGCAATGACAGTGAGCCGTATGCTTACTCAAATCTGGATACTTTCCGCTATCAGGACGGGAAGCTCTGCTCAATCAGCATCAAGGTCAACTGGGGGGAGGGAACAGCATGAAACGACTGATCGCTTTTGCACTGGCACTCGCGGTGGTGTTCGGTGTGAGCTTTGCGCTCTACGATCCCGAGCGGATCGAAGCCGCGGCGCAGGGAGACCATGGACGACGAATGGGTCGGATACTTCTTCGCCCTCGAACCCTTCGACGGCAGGCGCGCGACGCGACGGAGAACGGCGATGATTACGACTTCGGCGTGCCCGGCGTGCCGGTGTTTGTGACCATCACAGCGTTTGAACCCGACGATCCGGATTACGAAGAGGGCTCTGAATTCAACTATTCCGTCGGTGCGGCGGTGTCCGACGAGGTCGTGGGCAGCGGAATGCACATCAACGTCGACGACAACGGCAGCAGCTACGAGACGGGCGGAGAGATCGCGCTCGACGCGCTGGGACGGGCGGAACTGTACGAATGTTATGTCTACCGCACGCCCGCGGGGGACTACTACGCTGAGTGCACGCAGACCAACGGCACGAACGTATGTTACAGGACACCCAGCGCAAACCTGAACCAGACGCGGACGATCTCGACCGAGCGGTCGAGCGACTGGCGCGCGAACGGCAAAGCGCAGGGCCGCTCGATCAAGGTGAGCGTTTCATTCGCGGCGCACACGGCGGCGGAATCGGTCGAATTTGTCTGGATGGACAGCGATAAGAACGTTCTGTCGCGCGCGGAATACGCCGCTGACGCTCTTCCCGAGACGCTGGCCGCACCCGAGCATGCGGCGCTTCTCGTCACGGCGATGCAGAGTGTGGACGGTACACCGAGCCCGCACGCTCTGCACGCAGGACGATCTGTTCGCCAGAGCCTATGTGCCCTCGACGCTTTCCGGCCTCCTGCGTGTCGTCGATGTGTCGCTCGACTGGGGAGAGGACGAGACTTAACCAATTTTTAATAAAGAATTCGCTAAGAAAATGATTGCAATACGCGGGCAAAGCGGGTAAGATGGGGTTAACTCAAAGAAAAGAGGAACTTGCCATGCGTCCCGACGGAACCCGAGTGAAAGAGGCGTCCACCATCGTTTCGGCATTGCCCTATGTCATGCCGCGGCGCTACGACGCGCAGAATTTCATCACCGAATACGCTGATATGGAGATCCTGCGCCGCTACATTCAGGAAAAGCGCCGCGAAGGCGTCCGCATCCCGTATATGACGCTCATTCTGGCGGCATACTTCAAGGCGTATCAGGAAAATCCGAAGATCAACCGCTTTATCATGAACAGCAAGATCTATCAGCGCAACCACTTCTGCGTCAGCTTCGTCATCCTGAAAACGCGCGCCGACGGCCGCGCGGACGAGACGTCGATCAAGGTGTTCTTTGAGGACGGGGACGATATCTTCTCCATCAACCGCAAGATCGAGGAGGCGGTCGCGCAGAATCAGGTGGCCGCGCACAACAACAATACGGATAAATTCGCGAATTTCCTGTTCGCCATCCCCATCCTGCCGGGGCTTTTGTTCGGCCTTGTCAAGCTGATGGACCGCTGCGGCCTGCTGCCGCGTAAGATCATTGATCTGAGCCCGTTCCACACGAGTCTTTTTATCACGAACCTTGCCTCCATCAACACGAATTCCATCTTCCACCACTGCTACGAGTTCGGCACGACGGGTGTGTTCGTCAGCATGGGCAAAGCCTATTGCCAATTATATGGAGCGGGGGAGTATAATAAAAAATGATCCCGCTCTCCGTCGTGATGGATGAGCGCATCTGCACGGGACACGAGTACGCGCTGTTCTGGGCGAGCGTGCGCCGCTATCTCAAAAGCACCCCCTGAGCTGCTGGAGGGGAAGCCGACGGAGGAAAACGCAGATCTCGCGGAGGAATGCGTTTGATCAGCAGCCACAAAGCCGCAAAGCGCGGATCTGCGCTTTGCGGCGTTTTCTATTTTTATATGTAGAAGAAAGGACAGGGAAGCTTCCTTTGATCGAACCAAAGTCTCAGGTAAAGAAATGCAGCGCCCACGCAGAAATTTTGCAGCAAAACGAGGAACGCACCGTCTACCGCCTCAGAGAGACGGACGGCGAGGTGCGCATCACATCCTATCCCGTTTTCCCCGGCATTGAGCTTGCCTATCACGATGTGCACGCGCCGTCCTACCCGTCTGGCAGAGCCGAATGCGGCGGGACTCATCGAGATCCATCACTGCCGCGAGGGACGCGCGGAATACTCTGCGGCGGCGAGCATTACTTTTTCCCCCGGACGACCTCTCTGTCGTGCGCCGCGCCGCTATCGAGGGGGAGGTGGAGTTCCCCACGGGGGCACTACCACGGCATCACGGTGACGATCGACCCGGCGCGCGCGCCGGACTGCCTGTCGTGCTTTCTGGAGGATGTCGAGGTGCGGCCGAGTGCGCTCATCGAAAAATTCTGTGCGGACGGTGCCTGCTTTGTCACGCGCTCGTCTCCGGGCGTGGCGCACATTTTCTCTGAGCTCTACTCTGTGCCGGAGGGCATCCGCAAGGGCTATTTCAAGGTGAAGATTCTGGAGCTGCTGCTGTTTTTGAGTGCGTTTCCCATTCAGGCGGCGCAGCCGCAGCACGGTTATTCTCTGTCGCAGGTGCAGCTCGCCGAGCAGATCGGCGCGTACCTGCTTCAAAACACGGAGCGGCGGCTGACGGTTGCGGAGCTCTCGCGGTACTTCGGCGCTTCGGCTACGCTGATCAACAGCAGCTTTCGCGGCGTGTACGGCATGTCGCCGGCGGCGTTTTTGCGTGCGCAGAAAATGCATGGCGCTGCCAGACTTTTGCGCCGGACCGACCGCACAGTGCTGGATATTGCCGGCCAGTTTGGGTATGATAACGGCAGCAAGTTCGCCAAAGCATTCCGGGATGTCATCGGTGTCTCGCCCAACGCCTACCGCAGCGGTATCGACTGCGACAGCTGCGCGCCAGAGGCACCCATGCTCTGACGGCGGGAAGCATATTTTCATTTTGGAGCCATGTTCCGATGAATTGGAGCGGATGCCGGGGGTGATGTGCTGTATCCTAACGTCAGACAGAACAAAGCGCGTAACTTTTCACATGCAGGTTAGATCACTTTAACCTATGAGCGCGCAGAATTGCTCACTGCGCGAAAACCGGTAAACGACCACAGACGAGGAGGCAAGCCATGTCGGAGGAAAACGTTGTACGGCTCTGTGCACCGACGCTGGCCGGGATCAAGACCGGCAGCCTGTTCCCGTGCCCGTATGAATGCCGGGAGACTCTGCTCACGGAGATCCGCCGATACAATCAGGTGCTCGTCCCGAAGGGGCTCTGCCTCCTGCCACTGCGGTTTACGGAAAAGAGCGCGCTGCTGTATCTGTACCGACCGTGCGATCTGGAGCGGGATCTGCAGGACCGGCTGGCAACGGAGATCCTGCAGCACGCGGGCTATGCCTGTACCGGCAGCGAGCAGTGTCTGATGCAGCTCATTGAGCGGCTGCGTGCATACGATGAATTCCCGCACGAGGTCGGCCTGTTTCTCAGCTATCCGCCGGAGGACGTCAAGGGATTCATCGAGCACCACGCGGCGGATTTCAAGTACGCCGGTCTTTGGAAGGTGTACGGCGACGAGCAGCGGGCGCGCGATCTCTTTGCAAAATACCGGCGCTGCACGGAAATCTACTGTGAACGTCTGCACGCGGGCTTGAGCATTGCGCAGCTCGCCGTGAACGTGCAGCGACCGAATACAGCACAAAAGGAAAGGATGTTACCATCATGAAAAAAACAGCAGTCATTTATTGGAGCGGCACCGGCAACACCGAGGCCATGGCAAACGCCGTGCTCGATGGCATGAAAAATGCCGGAGCGGACGCGGTGCTTCTGACCGCCTCTGATGTGGACGCTTCCGCCGTCGGCGGATATGACGCCGTGGCGCTCGGCTGCCCGGCCATGGGCTCCGAGGTCCTGGAGGACATGGAGTTCGAGCCGATGTTCGAAGGCTGCAAGTCCGCCCTGAAGGGCAAACGTGTCGCCCTGTTCGGCTCCTACGGCTGGGGCGGCGGCGAGTGGATGCGCGGCTGGGAAAAAGGACTGCGATGATTCCGGCATCCGCCTCGTGCGACAGCGTGACCTGCTGCGAAGCGCCCTGATGACGCCGCGCTGGACGCCTGCCGCGCGCTGGGCAGGAAGCTGGCGAAGTGAGGGATTCCTCTGTGGACGAAAAGCGCGATGAGGAAACTCAGGCGGAAAAGCACCTGTGCTCGTTGCGCTTGCGGTCATCCTGCTGAGTCTTGCCATCGGCGGATGCCTGCCTTTTGAAAACATGATGCGATGGAAGGCCGCGTACGGGGGAGTGCGCGGCCTTCCGATTTTTATTTTTCGCTGCCGAAACGGCAGATTTTTACTATAAGTATTAGCATAACTTATAGATATGTGATTATTATCAAAAAACTGATAAATAGGGCGAAGCCTTTCTCTCTTTTGCCGCATGGACGAAAAGAGCCCTCTGTGATACCATATTGCTTCTCAAGTTGAGCTCTTTGTAACTGACGGAAACGTGGGTCACCACAGGGGAGCAGAGAGCGTTTCTTGCTGAAATTCAGCAGCCGACCGTCTGGGCACTTCAACTGCACATCGAGGCAGTGGAGCGCCCATTTTTGCTGGGAGGCAGAACTATGCGAAAGGTAGCCGTTATTATGGGCAGCACGAGCGACCTGCCCGTCGCCGAGAAGGCGATCCAGACGCTCAAGGAATATGGGATCGAGACCGAGGTCCGCGTGTTATCCGCCCACCGGTGCCCGAACGAGGCAAGAGAATTTGCAGCGTCGGCACGGGAGAGCGGATTTTCTTGTATCATCGCGCTCGCGGGCATGGCCGCGCACTTGGCCGGCGCGATGGCCGCGAATACGACGCTTCCCGTCATCGGTGTGCCGTGCAGCGGCGCGAAGCTCGACGGCATGGACGCGCTGCTGCTCCGACCGTCCAGATGCCGAGCGGCATCCCCGTTGCCACCGTCGCTATCGACGGGGCGAAAAACGCCGCCATCCTTGCCGTCCAGATCATGGCTGTGAGCGACGAGGGCCTTGCCCACAAGCTCCAGGCCGCACGTGACGAGGGCACCGCCGCTGTCTTGAAGGCGGACGAAGAGCTTCGCGAGCGCTACAAAAACTGAGAAACCATCCATATCAATCAACAAAAATATAAAATAAAAGGAGAACAGTCATCATGGAAAAGAAAGAACAGCTCTACGAAGGCAAGGCCAAGAAGGTTTACGCCACCGAAGATCCCAACCTCGTCATCGTTTCCTACAAGGACGACGCCACCGCCTTTGACGGCGCAAAGAAGGGTACCATCCTCGGCAAGGGCGTCATCAACAACCAGATGACACAACCGCCTGATCGCCAAAATGGAAAAGGCTGGCATCCCCACCCATTTTGTTGAAGAGCTCAGCGAGCGCGACACGCTCGTCAAGAAGGTCTCCATCGTCCCGTTGGAGGTCATCATCCGCAACATCTCCGCCGGTCATTTTGCCTCCCGCTACGGCGTGGAGGAGGGTATCGTCTTCTCCGAGCCCACGATCGAGTTCTCCCTACAAGAACGACGATCTGCATGACCCCCTGATGAACGCCTATCACGCCGTTGCCCTCAAGCTCGCGACCTGGGAGGAGATCGAGCTCATCAAGAAGTATGCCTTCGCCGTCAACGACACGCTCAAGGCATTTTGGAGCGAGTGCGGCGTCACGCTCGTCGACTTTAAGCTCGAGTTCGGCAAGACCGTCGACGGCCAGATCGTTCTCGCCGACGAGATCAGCCCCGACACCTGCCGCCTGTGGGACAGCAAGACGAACGAAAAGCTCGACAAGGACCGCTTCCGCCGCGACCTCGGCGGCGTGGAAGACGCCTACGCCGAAGTCATGAAGCGCCTGATGGCCCACGACGCACAGTAAGATCAAATATGACAGAGAATCACAACATCATCCCGGCGCGCCACATTCACGAAGAATGCGGCGTGTTCGGCATCTTTTTATGCTCAGGAGGCGGACGTCGCGTCCCTATGCCTACTACGCGCTCTACTCCCTCCAGCACCGCGGACAGGAGAGCGCGGGGTATCGTCGTCAACGACGACGGCCTGTTCCGCTCGCTGCGCGACACTGGCCTTGTGAGCGAGGTCTTCCCGCCCGAGCAGCTCAAATCGCTCGGCAAGGGTACCATCGCCGTCGGCCATGTGCGCTACGGCACGACCGGCAGCGACAACAAGCGCAACGTCCAGCCCATTTTAGTGAACCACTTCAAAGGGCCGTATGGCGCTCGCGCACAACGGCAACCTGACGAACTCCCGCGAGCTGAGGCAGGGAGCTTGAAAGTCGCGGCTCCATCTTCCAGACCACGACCGACAGCGAGGTCATCGCCTATATCATCGTGCAGGAGAGACTCAACCGCGGCTCCATCGAAGAGGCTGTCTCCGCTGCGATGGACCGCATCGAGGGCGCGTATTCCCTCGTCCTCTCCTCGCCGACGAAGCTCATTGCCGCGCGCGACCCCCACGCCTTCCGTCCCCTCTGCATGGGGCATCTGAAGGACGGCTCTGTTGTCTTCGCGTCTGAATCCTGCGCGCTCGACGCCATCGGCGCCGAGTTTGAGCGCGACATCCGCCCCGGCGAGATCGTTGTCGTCGACACGGCCGGCGTTCGCTCCGACACACGAGCCACTGCGGCAAAGCGCCGAAAAAAGCTTTGCGTCTTCGAGTTCATCTACTTCGCCCGCCCTGACTCTGTCATCGACGGCAGCAGCGTCCACGTCGCACGCCAGCGCGCAGGCGCGTTTCTCGCGCTCGAGCATCCCGTGCAGGCAGATGTCGTCATCGGCGTGCCGGATTCCGGCCTTGATGCAGCCCTCGGTTACGCGCGCCAGAGCGGCATCCCCTACGGCACCGGCTTTATCAAAAATAAGTACATCGGCCGCATCGTTCATCTCGCCCACGCAGACGATGCGCGAAAACGAGGTCAACATCAAGCTCAACCCCATCCGCTCCGTGGTCGAGGGCAAGCGCGTCGTGCTGATCGACGACTCCATCGTCCGCGGTACGACCTGCCGCCGCACGATCGACCTATTGTGGAAGGCGGGCGCGAAGGAGATCCACATGCGTCAGCGCGCCGCCGTTTGTCTCCGAGTGCTACTACGGAACGGACATCGACGACAAGAACAACCTCATCGCCACGCACCACACGGTCGATGAGATCGCACAGATCATCGGGGTCGATTCGCTCGGCTACTTAAGCCTTTGAGGACGTCGTCAAGCTCGCCGACAACACCGAAAAACGGCTTCTGCACGGCCTGCTTCGGCGGCGGCTATCCCACCTCTATCCCGAAAGACGGCGGCAAGGACCGCTTTGAGTGCAAAATCAGTGAAGGGAGAAAAAAAGAAAAATGCGTAGTTTTTCCGAGAGCTACCGTGACGCCGGCGTGAATATCGAGGCCGGCTACGAGGGCGTCAAGCTGATGAAAAAGCACGTCCAGCGCACCCTGATCCCAGGCGTTGTGTCCGATATCGGCGGCTTTGGCGGCCTGTTTGCGCCTGATCTTTACCGGTATGAGCGAGCCCGTGCTCGTCTCCGGGCACGGACGGCGGGCACGAAGCAGCGCATCGCGCAGCTGATGAACAAGCACGACCCGTCGGCATCGACTGCGTGGCGATGTGCGTCAACGACATCATCTGCTGCGGCGCGAAGCCCATCTTCTTCCTCGACTACATCGCCATCGGCAGAATGAACCGGAGAAGGTCGCGACGCTCGTCTCCGGCGTGGCCGACGGATGCGTGCAGTCCGGCTGCGCGCTCACCGGCGGCGAGACCGCCGAGCACCCGGCACCATGTCCGCCGATGACTACGACCTCGCGGGCTTCGCCGTCGGCGGCATTGTCGACCGCGCGAAGATCATCGACCACGACCGCATGCGTCCGGGCGACGTTGCGATCGCGCTTACCTCAAGCGGTATCCACTCCAACGGCTACTCCCTCGTGCGCAAGGTCTTCAACGTTGAGCACGCGGACCTCGGCGCATATGTCGACGAGCTCGGCTGCACGCTGGGCGAAGAGCTGCTGCGCCGACGAAGATCTACGTGAAGCCCGTTCTCGCCGCGATGGACGTGGCCGACGTCCACGGCGTCAGCCACATCACAGGCGGCGGCTTCTATGAAAATATTCCCCGCTGCATCCCCGACGGCCTGTGCGCGAAGATCGACAAATCCGCTCTCCGCACGCCGCCGATCTTCTCAATGCTCCAGCGCATGGGCAGCATCCCCGAGCACGACATGTTCAACACCTACAACATGGGCGTCGGCATGACGATGATCGTCGCCAAAGATGACGCCGACAAGGCGCTTGCCGCCCTCAAGGAAAACGGCCAGGACGCCTACGTGATCGGCGAGGTCGTGAGCGGGGAAGAGAAGGTCGCACTATGCTGAAAAGCGCGCGCATCGCGGTGTTCGTCTCGGGTGGCGGCACGAATTTACAAGCCTTGCTCGACGCGCAGAGAGACGGCAAAATTCCACACGGCGAGATCGCGCTCGTCATTTCCTCTCAGGCATGCGCCTACGCGCTCGAACGCGCGGAAAAGGCGAACGTCCCCGCACACACCGTGCCGTCGAGCCTCATCCAGCACGACTTTGAGGCGGCGATCGAGCTTCTGCTCGAGCAGTACAAGATCGACGTCATCGTCCTCGCGGGCTTTTTGAGCATCCTGAGCGAGAACTTCACGAAAAAGTGGCCGCGCCGCATTCTGAATATCCATCCGTCGCTGATCCCGTCGTTCTGCGGCAGGGGCATGTACGGCTTAAAGGTGCACGAGGCCGCGCTTGCGCGCGGCGTGAAGGTCACGGGGGCGACGGTGCACTTTGTCAACGAAATCCCCGACGGCGGCGAGATCATCCTGCAAAAGGCCGTCGAGATCGAAGGGGCGACACGCCCGAGACCTTTACAGCGCCGCGTGATGGAGCAGGCCGAATGGAAGCTCCGCCGCGCGCGACGGAGCTTGTCTGCCGCGCCATCACAGAAGAGGAGAACTGAAATGGTCGACTTTTTGCACTTTCTGAAAAATACGTCTTATCCCGGCCGCGGCATTTTAGTCGGCAAGGACCGCGTCTATTATTTCATCATGGGCCGCAGCGAGAACAGCCGCAACCGCGTCTTTGTCAAGACCGACGACGGCATCCGCACCGAGGCCTTTGACCCCGCCAAGCTCGCCGACCCGAGCCTCATCATCTATCACCCCGTCCGCACGATGGGCAGCGACCTCGTTGTGACGAACGGCGACCAGACCAACACGATCTGCGCACACGGCGACTTCCGCCGCGGCCTGATGACGCGCGAGTACGAGCCCGACGAGCCGAACTGGACGCCGCGTATTTCCGCCATCGTGCATGAGGACGGCTCGTTCGAGATGTCCATCCTCAAGCATAACGACGGCCGGTGCCTGCGCGAGTTCTTCTGCTACGAGGGCTGCGACGCGGACAAGGCCTACTTCATCAGCACCTATCAGGGCGACGGCACGCCGCTGCCGACATTTGCGGGCGAGCCGATGGAGGTGAGCGTCCCCAGCCCCGAAGAGGTCTGGGACGCGCTCAACGAGGACAACAAGGTGTCCCTTTACGCAAACATGAACGGCGAAGTCAAGCTGTTCAACAAGAATTTAGGCGATTGAGGAGAACGATATGAACGAGCTCGAACTCAAATATGGCTGCAACCCCAACCAGAAGCCTGCGCGCGTCTTTATGAAAGACGGCGGCGACCTGCCGTTCATAGTGCTGAACGGCAAGCCCGAAATTCATCAATCTGCTCGATGCCTTCAACTCCTTCCAGCTCATGCGCGAGCTTAAGGAGGCCACGGGCCTGCCCGCAGCGGCAGCTTCAAGCACCTCTCTCCCGCGGGAGCGGGTCGGCCTGCCGCTCGACGAGGTGGGACAAGCAGATTTACTTTGTTGAGCCTGACGTGAGGCCCTTCGCCCATCGCCTGCGCCTACATCCGCGCCGCGCGCGGACCGCCTCTGCTCCTATGGTGACTGGGCGGCGCTCTCCGACGAGGTGCGACGCCGCGACGGCGGAATATCTGAAAGGCGAGGTCTCCGACGGCATCATCGCCCCCCCTCGTTCAGCGAGGAGGCGCTTGCCATCCTGAAGACGAAAAAGGGCGGCAAGTACAACATCGTGCAGATCGACCCGGCCTACATTCCCCGCCCCGAGCAGGAGCAGAAGGACGTCTTCGGCGTCACGTTCGAGCAGGGGCCGCAACAACTGCAAAGATCGACGAGTCGCTGCTTTGCGAACATCGTCACCGAAAAATAAGAATCTTCCGAATCGGCGAAGCGCGACATGATCGTTTTCGCTCATTACTCTCAAATATACGCAGTCGAATTCCGTCTGCTACGCAAAGGATGGCCAGGCCATCGGCGTGGGAGCGGGCCAGCAGTCCCGCGTGCATTGCACGAGGCTTGCCGGCAATAAGGCAGATAACTGGTATCTACGCCAGCACCCGAAGGTGCTCGCGCTTCCCTTTGTGGAAAACATCCGCCGCCCGGACCGCGATAACACGATTGACGTTTATATTTCCGACGGGTAATGACGACGTTTTCCGGCGATTACGCCAGCGCGTGGCTTCATAAGCGCCCCAGGCCGCCTGGAGCGGTTACAGGAGCGTAGGATTGGGTCGCCCGCCAGAGCGGCGGCGTGACAAAATGTCGGCTGCGTTCTTCCCGTTTGGCGACAATATTGAGCGCGCGCGCAGAAAGCGGCGTCACCTACATCGTCCCGAGCGGCTCGATCCCGCGACGACAACGTCATCGAGGACCGCGAATAAATACGGCATCACCATG
>VOFJ01002555.1_pt1 | contig 31907 bp, 58 predicted proteins | sample 5384081 | NCBI WGS metagenome assembly VOFJ01 (sample SAMN12384729, study PRJNA508395) | human gut metagenome | isolation source: healthy gut I | host: Homo sapiens | reverse complement strand
TTCAGGAGACGCAGGGCAAGTTTCGACAACTACAACACCGACCCCGACACCGAGCAGCTCCTGCTGCCCTCGGTGGATGTGGACGCCTACCTTGCCAAGCTGGTGGGCCCCAGCTTCAAGATGAACCATAAGACCTTCGAGATGGAGGATATGACCGTCGAGTTCGACGAGACGACCCAGTGCTAAGATCCCCGTCACCGGCAGTGTGGGCAGCTACAGAGCCACCGTGACCAAGCTGTTCAAGAAGGGCGGCCTGCTCCACGTCACCGTGGGCTACATCGCCACCCAGAGCACCGACGACAGCATCCTGAACACCTTGTCCGACACGCCCACCAAGTATATGGATTACCTGTTCCGCCGCGAGAACGGCAGCTGGTACCTCACCGGCCTGACCGACAGCGAGACCAAAGCCCGAATCCACCGCCGCAGCCGCCTCCGAGCCGGCCCCCATGGCTGAGAGCGAGGTGCAGGACGCCATCCTCGCCGCCGCCGGTGACTCCACCGTCTCTTCCGAGGCGGCCGCCCCCGCTGAGTCCGCGGCCAGCACCCCGGCGGAGAGCGCTCCCGCTGCCGACAGCACCGCTGCGGAGAAAGCACGGCTGCCTCCGGCGAGGCCGCTGCGGCGAGCACCGCCGCGTAAGGCAAACCGCAGAAACAAAACACCACCCCGGCTCCAAGGCGCTTGCAACGCCCGGAACCGGGGTGGTTCTGCTTTTATGAGAGATCATTTCAGATCAAACCGCACCACCACCAGCCGATACCACAAATAGGGGACCATGTTCCAGATCATCCACACCTCCATGAGCAGGTAGTGGGGCAGGTCCTTCAGCCGGAAGGGGCGCTTGCCGAGCTTGCCGGAGCGGAGCAGGTCGAAGGCTTCGTGCATCCCCTTGTCCCATGCGTCGCCGAAGCCCTGCTTGTGGAACTTGTAGCACTTGAGCAGGTAGCCCACGGCCAGCGGGATGAAGTTTAAAATCAACATGAGGAGCGGTTCGTTCTTGAGCGGCAGCAGGATGCTGTTGCGGCCGCTCTGCTGGCTTTTGAAAGCGTTGTACCGCACGGCGCCGGTGCTGGCGCCGCAGATGTGGTAGCACTTGGCCGTGGGGCAGAGCACGTTTTTGTAGCCTGCATTGTTGGCCCGCCAGCTCAGGTCCACATCCTCAAAGTAGGCAAAGAAGTTCTCGTCAAAGCCGCCGATCTCGTCCAGAATCGACTTGCGGTAGAGTGCCGCGCCGCCGCACGCCGAGAAGATCCGCTTCTGCTTGGTATAGCGGCTGGCGCGGCGGCCATCACCGGTCTTGCAGGCAAAGCCCATCCATGTGACATAATCGCCCGCGTCGTCGGCCAGCTCCCGGTCAAAGTGACGGATCATCAGGCTCTGCACCGCAAAGATCTTGGGGTCGCTCTCGGCCACGCGGATGAGTTCGGCCAGCCACTGGGGCTCTGCAAAGGCGTCGTTGTTGAACAGCACCACGAACTCGCTTTTCGCCCGGGCAATGCCCTGATTGACCGCATGGGAAAAAACCGGTGTTCCGCCCGTTTTCGATCAGCGGGAAGTTCGGGCGGCTGCAATAGCTGCGGGCCTGTTCAAGGCTCTCGTCGGTGGAGCCGTTATCCACCACGATAAGCTCGAAGTCCTGCTCCGTCTGGGCGTAGACTGATTCGATGGAGTCCTTGAGCCAGCCCTTTGCCGTTGATGTTGGGGATGACGATGGTTGCTTTCATAAATGCGCTCCTGCAAAGTTTCGATTTCGGGGATTTCGATTGAAAGTATACCATATCCGGCCCCAAAATGGAATAAGGTAAGCGACTTCTCTGTACAACCTCTCAGGCCGCCTGACGGCGTCCAGCTCCCCTAGTAGGGGGAGCCTCTGGCGTGCCGCAGCGGCTCAATTTCGGCCGTTTTTACATGCTGCTGCCCTTAGAAGAAAAAAACTGCATCGCGATGCCAAGGTCTCCCCTACTAGGGGAGATGTCGCGAAAAGCGACAGAGAGGTTGTAGGAAGGAAAACTTGAATGAAAAATATCCCCCCCTTTGTCCAAAACCCACAAAGCCCACCTCCGCCTTTTTTGGTGCAAGGTGCTTTTGAATTGTGACCAAAGCGTGTAAATATTGAGAAAAATGCGAAGGAAGTGTTTACAAAAAAGTGTAACAGGCTGGTATACTTTACAACAATGAATAACGACGAAATTCAAGGGAGATGAAAAAGGTGGAAACTGCACCGCACCACGCATGGAAAAAACTGTCGGCACTGATGATGACGCTGGCATTGATACTGACGCTGCTGCCCGCCGCGCTGGCCGTGGACTTGAACGTGGACGTCGGGTTCTACTTCAAGCAGAGCCGGGGTGGCACCTGTACACTGGCCTCCGCCGCCATGATGCTCCGCCGCCGCGCTTACTTCGATGGGCGCTGGACGGCTGGGTCGATGTGACCGAGAACAGCATCAAGAGCACGGCATGGTCCGGCGGTCTGTCCCACAGTTTTACATACAATGCGATGCACGTTGGCTACGCCACCCTTCCTTCCGGCAAGGCCGCCAAGACCGAGGCCCTCATCCAGATCCTCGCCGAGCACCCGGAAGGCATCGTTCTTTATGATCGCCGCCAGCCCCACGCGGTGCTCCTGACCGATTACACCGGCGGTGTGTTCTACTGCTCCGATCCGGCCAACGGCGTTTCTGCGGGGCGTGTACCCCCTGTCCAGTGCCAGCATCTCCATCTCCGGCGCGTCCTGCTACTGGTACATCACCTCCGATGCCAACGATGACGGCACCGGCTTGAAGCGCTGGAAGCCGCTGTGGCCGCTGAGGAGACGGAAGCAGTTGCCGAAGCCGCACCCACGGAGGAGACGGCTTCCTCCGATACCGCCAGCGACATTTGGAGCTGGCTGGACGGCATGTTTCAGTGATCTTTCTTAAAAACGTCCTTTCAATCGGCAAAGCAGCCGGGCAAGAATGTCCGGCTGCTTTGTTGTTTACTGGCGCAGTTCCGTTCCGGGAAAGTAGTGGGCGAGGATCTGCGCGGCGGTCTGCCCCCTGCTGGGCCAGCGCCTTGGCACCCCACTGGCTCAGCCCGACCCCGTGGCCGTAGCCCATGGTGGTGAAGAAAAAGGTCCCGTTCTGGTACTGCACCGTAAAACAGGCGCTCCCTGCAGCCCCAGCGCCTTGCGCAGGGCCGGGCCGGTGATCGTCTGCCCGCAGACCGGCAGGGAAGCCACATAGCCGGAGGGGGTCAGCGCGGCCACCCCCGAACCAGCCCTCCGGTGCGGAAAGGTCTGGGGCGAGGCCCAGCCCTTTTCAACAGCTCTTCGGTCTGCGCGGTGGAAAACTGGACCGTGTAAGTAAAATGATCGGCCTCCCGGTCGGTGCTGCTGTCCACGGGGACGAGGTAGGGGACGGCGCTGCCCCAGACGTTCTCGCTGGCTTCCGTCTGCCCGTTGGAGATGGCAAAATAGCTGGTTCCGGCGGGGGCGTTGTCATAGTACAGCACCTGCGTCTCCACCGCGTCCACCAGCGCCGCCAGCCGGGCGTGATTCTCTTCGTAGGCAGTGCCCCAGTAGCTGTGCAGCACCGGGTCAGTCAGGTAGCCCTGCCGCCGTGCCGGGTCCGCCGTCAGCCACCCGGCAGCGGGGTCGGCTGCGTGATCCCGGCAGTAGAGCGCGTAGCTGTGGGCGGCAACGGCCTGTGCCTTGAGCGCTTCGTCCGGCCACGTGATCGGCATCTCCGCCGCCACTGCCCCGATCAGATACTCCCGCCGCGGCACCGCTGCCACCGCTCCGTCCCTCAGGTCCCGGATGAGGAAGCTCTCGCTGTCCTGATCGGAGGGCGGCGCGGAAGCTTCCGGCAGGGCGGCCGGGTCGGATGCCGCCGGTTCCGGGGCGCTCTCCGCCGCCTCCGGGGCCGCCCGGCCCAGCGCGGCAGTGGCCAGCCGGTACCCGGCCAGCGGCAGCAGACTGCCCGCTACGAGCAGCAGGGCACAGAGCAGAAAAAAGGTGCGTTTCATCACAGGACCCCCTCCCGGACAGGCAGTTTCGTTTCGGCCAGTGTAGCAGAACCGCCGGGAGAAAAAGCGCAGATTTCATCTTCTTCTTGAATTTGTTTCACAAAAGCGCTATGATAGACTCATGCCATCGGTGTGGATGGCAGGGAAAAGTATAAAGTAAGAATAGAAAGGGGAGTCTACGCATGAACTATAAGCACGCAGAGGTGGCAACTCTGTCCCCGCAGATGATGCGGACCCTGTGCGAAGAGTACATCGCCAACAACTACATCGACCCGGAAGCCAGCGAACGGCTGGGGGTCAAGCGAGGCCTGCGGAACCCGGATGGCACCGGCGTCCTCGCCGGTCTGACCAATGTATGCGATGTGGTTGGCTACAAAAAAGGATCAGGAGGGGCATGTCATTCCCATCCCCGGCAAGCTGATCTACCGGGGCGTCAACATCGAGGAGATCGTGGAGGAAGCCTACCGCAACGACCGCTTCGTATTCGAGGAGGTCATCTGGCTGCTTCTGTTTGGCAGTCTGCCCACCCAGAGCCAGCTGGACGAGTTCTGCGAGCTGCTGGCCGAGCACCGGGCCCTGCCCGACGGCTTCATGGATACCATGAACGCCCCTCGCCCAACGTGATGAACAAGATGCAGCGCTGCGTGCTGGGCCTGTATTCCTACGACGAGCACGCCGAGGATCTGAGCCTTGAGAACATCCTGACCCAGAGCATCAACCTGATTGCCGAGCTGCCCACCATGATGGTGAACGCCTACCAGCTCAAGCGCCGCTATTACGATAAGCAGAGCATGTTCTTCCACCTGCCCAAGCCCGGCCAGAGCACGGCGGAGCATATCCTCTCCACCTACCGGGCAGACCAGAAGTTCACCCGCGAAGAGGCAAAGCTGCTGGATTTGTGCCTTGTCCTGCATGCCGACCACGGCGGCGGCAACAACTCCACGTTCACCACGCGCGTGCTCTCCTCGTCGGGCACCGACACCTACTCGGCCATCGCGGCGGGCATCGGCTCCCTGAAAGGCCCCAAGCACGGCGGCGCGAACCTGATGGTCAACCGCCAATTGCAGGACATCCTCAAGCACGTGGAGACCACCGAAGATGACGCCGAGGTGCGGGAGTACCTCCGCCGCATCCTCCGCAAACAGGCGGGCGACGGCTCCGGCCTGATCTACGGTGTGGGCCACGCGGTCTACACCGTGAGCGACCCCCCGCGAGGGCATCCTGAAAAACCGTGCCCGCCATCTGGCGTACGAGAAAGGCTTTGAGGAAGAGTACAACATGCTGTGCAGCATCGAGCGGCTGGCCCCCCGGCATCTTCGCCGAGGAAAAGGGCAGTACCAAGCCCGTCTGCGCCAATGTGGACCTGTTCAGCGGCCTGATCTACAACATGCTGGGCATCTCCGAGGGATCTCTACACCCCTGCTGTTCGCCATCGCCCGTGTGCCGGGCTGGTGCGCCCACCGCGTCGAGGAGGTCGTTTTCGCCAACCGTATCATCCGGCCCGCCTACAAATATCTGGGCGTGCGCCAGAAATATAAACCAATCGAGGAACGCTGATGAATCCACGGATCAAACTTCTGTTCGTTGTAGGAACTGCGCTGACCATCGGCCGTGCGCTGGACCTTGGCCTCTGGACCGATCTGGAAAGCGGCTTGTGCGCCGTCGGCCCGGTCTGGCTGCGCTATGCCGCGCTGGCCGTGGGCGCGCTGGCGGCCATCTGCATTGGCCGAAAGCTGGCCCATGGGCCGCAGGAACTGCGGAACCGCTGCAAAGGCCTCCGGCATCGTCACGGCGATGGCAGGGGCATTCTTTACTGCCGCAGGATTTTTGCGCTTCGCCGTTGGAATGACTGGTGCAGGCTCGTTTGTTCGCGCGATACTGGAAATTCTGTGTGGCCAGTGGCTGGGCCCAGCTGGCGAAGAGCTGGCTGCGGAAGGACTGGCAGCCGCCCACAAAGAGCATGGCCTCCGGCATCTGGGGCACGCTGGGGTTCTACTGGTGCGTGCTGAGCCGTTTCATGGAGAACAGCTCCAGCTGGCACCGCGTCTCGCCCACCGTCATGGTGTGGGAGATGCTGGCGGTGCTGCTCTTCCTGTCCAGCCTCGTGCGGGCGCTCTGGCTGCCGGAAACGTCGGACGGCAAGCTGTTGTGCATGTCCGGTCTGGCCAGCTTCATGCTGGCCTTCTGCTGGGAGCTGCCCCAGACCCCGACGCTGGCCATGCCTTCCCAGTTCAAGCTGACCAATCTGCCCGCCATCTTCTTCGGCCTCGGCATTGCGTGCGTGGGCGTTCTGGGGGTTTTTGCCGTGGTGCGCATCGCCGCAGCCGCTGCCTTGAGAGCCGGGAGTAAGCACTCTCTTGGCTGAATTGCCGAAAAGCGGCCGAGAAGAGGTAGAAAAATATCCATACAAAAAGCCAAAAAGTGTAAAATTAAGTTGTTAATTTTTTGGCAGACACTTGAAACTTTTCGCATTTTGGACTACAATAAAAACACCGTGAGATTATCCGATGAAAAGGGTAAGAACATTTAGGAGGTATTATTAACATGGCTGTTAAAGTTGCAATCAATGGTTTTGGCCGTATCGGCCGTCTGGCTTTCCGTCAGATGTTCGGTGCTGAGGGTTTTGAAGTCGTCGCGATCAACGACCTGACCTCTCCCAAGATGCTGGCTCACCTGCTGAAGTACGATACTGCTCAGGGTTCTTTCTGCGGCAAGATCGGCGAAGGCAAGCACACCGTCGAGGCTACCGAGGATTCCATCATCGTTGACGGCAAGGAGATCAAGATCTACGCTGTCAAGGACGCAAAGGATGCTCCCTGGGGCGAGCTGAACGTTGATGTCGTTCTGGAGTGCACCGGCTTCTACACCAGCAAGGAGAAGAGCATGGCTCACATCGCGGCTGGCGCCAAGAAGGTCGTCATCTCTGCCCCTGCTGGCAATGACCTGCCCACCGTCGTCTACAGCGTCAACGAGAAGACCCTGACCGCGGAAGACCAGATCATCTCTGCCGCTTCCTGCACCACCAACTGCCTCGCGCCGATGGCGAAGGCTCTGAACGACAAGTATCCGATCGTGTCCGGCATCATGACCACCGTTCATGCGTACACCGGCGACCAGATGATTCTGGACGGCCCGCATCGCAAGGGCGACCTGCGTCGTGCCCGCGCTGGCGCGCAGAACATCGTTCCGAACTCTACCGGCGCTGCGAAGGCGATCGGTCTGGTTATCCCGGAACTGAACAAGAAGCTGATCGGCTCTGCTCAGCGCGTCCCGGTTCTGCACCGGCTCCACCACCATTCTGGTTGCTGTCGTCAAGGGCAAGGACGTCACCAAGGAGTCCATCAACGCTGCAATGAAGGCTGCTGCTTCTGAGTCCTTCGGCTACAACGAGGATCAGATCGTTATCTTCCGATGTCATCGGTATGCGTTACGGCTCTCTGTTCGATGCAACTCAGACCATGGTCGCTAAGATCGACGACGACACCTATCAGGTTCAGGTCGTGTCTTGGTACGACAACGAGAACTCCTACACCTCTCAGATGGTCCGTACCATTAAGTACTTCGCTGAGAACTGCTGATTGAGTTCCTGACCTTCTGAATAAAAAGCTTTTGCTCCCCCTCTCTGCCGGGTGACCGGTGGAAGGGGGAGCTTTTTTGTCTGTGCAGGAAAATTGCGGCCGGGCAAAACGGACAAAATTCGGCACGATCTATTTGAAAGTGACTCCATAGTATGTTAAAATTACAAAGATAGGATAAACTGGGTTTGGTGTAAAAATCCATGTGCCGCGGGCCGGGAAGGATCGGACAAAATGGGCGGAAAAAGGCCGCCGCAGGGTACAACGGTAAACAGCAAGAATTTTTATGATTGCAAGACGTGAAAAATTGCAATATGGATATCTGTTTGTGACCGATTTTGTCTCGCTGGTGGCCAGTGTGGCGGTGGCGTGGCTGATCATGGACGGCCTGTTCGGTAAGATGACGGACTTCCGGGGCCGCGGCTGGTGCTGGAAGCCTGTGTCATGCTGTTCATCGCCTACGTTCTGACCTTTTTTACGTTTTCGACCAGAGCGAAAATATCGTTAACCGGAGCAGCACGCGGGAAGTGGAGATCGCGGTCGGCTTCAATATGTTGCTGGCTCTGCTGGATGTGGCGTGCTTGGCGCTGACCAAGGCCACCATGCTGGATTCGCGCTATTTCCTGATCGCAGTGCCTTTCGTCAACATTTTTATGATGTGCGGCAGCCATGCGCTGCTCAAAAATGCTGCTGACCCGCTCGAAGTATACCAAGGGGTTCCGGAGTCTGGTCGGCATCGTGACGACGCGGGAGAGCAGGCCCCGGTCATCATCCAAGACCTCCGAAAAAAGGACTGGTCGAAGCATGCTTACCGGCATCGCGGTGCTGGAAGCCGTGGCCGAGGATGTAACGGGCAAGATCGAGGGCGTCGCAATCAAGGCCAATTATGATACCTTCATGGACTGGCTCCGTCAGGCGGCGCTGGATGAGATCTACATCGATATTCCGACGGAAAGCGGCAATACGCTGGTGCCTTATCTGGAGGAGATCGAGAGCATGGGCCTGACGGTCCATTTCCGGCTTCCGGTTCTGGATCGGATCGAAGAGGCGTGCTGCAGCGAGACCAGCGCCGTGCGGCTGAGCCGGGTGCTGAGCCGCTGTGCCGGGGGGCAATGTGGTCACCATGGGCACCGGGGGAACTCAAGCTCCACGACCAGATCCTGAAACGCGGGCTGGATATCTTCGGCGGTCTTGTGGGCTGTATCATCAGCATCCCGATCATCGCGGTGGTCGCCATCCCGCTCAAGCTCGAAAGCCCCGGCCCGCTGATCTTCAAGCAGCGCCGAGTGGGCCGGAATGGACGGGTGTTCTACATCCACAAGCTGCGCAGCATGTACGTGGACGCCGAGGCCCGCAAGAAGGAGCTGATGGCCCAGAATGAAATGAACGGCCTGATGTTCAAAATGGAGGATGACCCCCGGATCACTCGAGGTGGGCCGCTTCATCCGCCGCACCAGCATTGACGAGCTGCCGCAGTTTTTTGACGTGCTGCGGGGCGATATGAGCCTTGTGGGTACCCGCCCGCCGACGGTGGACGAGTACAAGCAGTACGAGAGCCATCACAAGCGCCGCCTTTCCATGAAGCCGGGAATTACCGGCCTGTGGCAGGTAAGCGGCCGCAGCGATATTGATGATTTTGAAGAAGTGGTCAAGCTGGATGTCCAGTACATCGACAACTGGTCCATCTGGATGGATATCTACCTGCTGTTCAGGACGGTGGGCGTTGTGTTTGACCGGAAAGGGGCAAAAAAATGAATTATATTCTTTTTGGATCTGGTTTTATCGGCACCCATCTCATTCATTTGCTGCTGAAGGAGTGCGTCCCGGACCCGGCGACGTGATCTACGACCTGGATCTTGTGATGCACGGGGAAGAAGGCGTGGTGCCGGGCATTGTGGAAAAGAACGATGGGGTGCAGTATATCCGGCTGGATGTGCGCAAGCCCATCGATTTTGAGTTCGTTCCGACTCCGGAGGACGTGATCTTTGATCTGGCAGCGGTCCACCGCACCCCCCGGCCACCCGGAAGAAGCCTATTTTGAAACAAATATCCGGGGCGCGGAAAATGTGACCGCATTTGCGGAAAAATACGGCATCCGGAAGATCCTGTTCACCAGCTCCGTCGCCCCCTACGGCGCGTCTGATGACCTTAAGACGGAGGAGACTCTGCCAACTCCCAACACGCCGTATGGGATCAGCAAGCTGGTGGCAGAAAAGATCCACCAGATCTGGCAGGCCCGTGATCCGGCCCGGGAGTTGACCATCGTGCGGCCAGGCATCGTTTATGGCAAAGGGGAGCACGGCAACATGACCCGCCTGTACAGGGGGCCAGAAGAAGGGCTACTTTTTCTATGCCGGGCGGAAGGACACCATCAAAGCCTGCATCTACGTCAAAGAACTGGTCCGCTTCTTCAAGTATCGGATGATCGACCACTCGTTCCCCGGCGTGGGCCTCTACAACTGCACCTTCGAGCCGGCCTATACCATCGAGGAGATCTGCACCGCGATGCAGTCGGCCACGGGGATGAAGTCGTCCCGCTGATCCCCGGCAAGCTGCTGCTGTTCGCGGCGGCGGTGCTGGGGCCCATCGGCGGCAAAAAAAGGTTGGCATCCACCCGGCCCGCGTGAAAAAAGCTGATGGTCTCCACCAATATCTGCGGCAAAAAGCTGGCCGCAACGGACTACCGCTTCCACTATACCTTGGAGGAAAGCTTCCGGGACTGGTATGAGGACTGCGGCCGGAAAGAATTGATTTAATGTGAGGGAAAAACGTGTCTGAGAGTACGCCGATCCGGGTCGCCCAAATGATGACAGATATGAATTATGGCGGCGTCGAGATGGTCGTGATGAACTATTACAGCCACATCGACCGCTCCAAAGTCCAGTTTGATTTCTTCGCGCTGGAAGGCTCTGCCGTGCCCCAGCAGGAGGAGATCGAGCGGCTGGGCGGGCACGTCTATCTGGTGCCGCGGTATACCCATCTGGTCCAGTACGAAAGGGCGATCATGGAGCTGTTCCGGAAAAATCAATACCAGATCGTCCATTCGCACATGAATACGCTGGGCGTGTTCTCTCTGTGGGGAGCACAGCGCGCCGGGGTGCCCAACCGCATCATGCACAATCACTCGGTGGCGGGCAAGGGCGAAACGAAGAAGAATTTCGTCAAGTATCTGCTCCGCCCGTTCGCAAAAAATTTACCCCACCCAGCTCTGTGCCTGTTCGAAATCCGCTGGGCGCTGGCTCTACGGGGATTCGGAGTTCCGGGTCTTCAACAATGCCATCGATCTGGAAAAGTTCTCTTTCGACGCCCAGAAGCGGGCAGCCCTGCGCAAGGAACTGGGGCTGGAAGGCAAATTTGTGGTCGGCCACATCGGCCGCTTCTGCTACCAGAAAAACCATGAGTTCCTGATCGATGTGTTCGAAGAGATCCATCGCCAGCGGCCGGAGGCAGTGTTGATGCTGATCGGCCGGGGCGAGATGGAGAGTGTCATCCGCCGGAAAGTGAACCGCCGGGGGCTGCAGGACGCGGTCCTCTTTTTTGGGCAACCGCAGAAAGATCGAGCGCTACTATCAGGCGATGGATGTGTTCGTTCTGCCGTCCCGTTATGAGGGGCTGCCTGTGGTGGGCGTGGAGGCACAGGCTTGCGCGCTGCCATTGATCTGCTCAACGGATATTTCACGGGAAACGAAACTGCTGGAATCGACGCAGTTCATCAGTTTGTCGGAACCGCCCCGGAAATGGGCACAAAAAGTGCTGGAAACGGCGGAACGGACCACGCGGTGCAATACGGAACGGCAAATGACCGAAAAAGGCTTTAATATTGCGGTCGAAGCGAAAAAGCTGGAAGTGTTTTATCAAAGCCTTTTGGGATAACAGGAGAAACCGATATGGAACCGCTCATCAGCGTCATCGTTCCCATCTATAATGTAAAGGCATATCTGGACCGCTGTGTGGAAAGTCTGTTGGGCCAGAGCTATAAGGATCTGGAAATTTTTCTGGTGGACGACGGCTCGACCGATGGCTGCGGGAAAGTATGTGACCGGTATGCCGCACAGGACCCACGAATCACAGTGATCCACAAGGAAAACGGCGGCCTGTCCGATGCCCGGAATGCGGCGCTGGATGCGGCCCAAGGGGAATACTATGCCTTTGTGGACGGCGACGACTGGGTGTCGCCCTACTACGTGGAAAACCTCTATCGGGCGCTCAGAAAAAGCCGATGCGGATATGGCCGTCAGCTGCTTTGAAGAGGTGTTTGAGGGCAGGGGCATCCAGTCGCAGCCCGCGGCAGAACTGGAAAAATTTCCAGAGCCTGACCTCGGAAGTATGCCTGAGGCGGATGCTTTATCAGGAGGGCGTGGAGACCTCGACCCCGACGAAACTTTATAAAAAGGGAGCTGTTCGAAGGGCTGCGTTACCCGGTCGGAAAGCTTTACGAGGATATCCCGGTCGCGTACGAAGTGCTGAAGCGGGTGGCCCGCGTCGCATGGATCGGAAATGTGGATTACTACTATTTTCAGCGTGCTGCCAGCATCCAGAAGGCGGCGTTCGACCCGAAGAAGCTGGACGGCGTGGAACACTGCCGCGCGATGATGGAAAATGTCCGGCAGGATCACCCTCCGTTGGAACAGGCGGCATAGTGCCGCTATCTCAGTACGGTCTGCAACATCCTGTTCCAGATCCGGGACAAGGCCCATGAACCGGAGCGTAAACTGCTCTGGAAGGAAGTGGTCCGCTGCCGCAGTGCGGTGGTGCGGGACCCCAATGCCCGAAAAAAGCGCGGCTGGCGGCGCTGCTTTCCTATGGAGGCTATCCGCTGCTGCGCTTTGTGTATGACCGGACGCAGTGGAGAGGGAAAACAAGATAAAAGGAGAAGTTGAATGGAAAAGCTGCGGAGAGATCACGGCTGGGAAAAGGGGCTGCTGACAGCGCTTTTCCTGTTGGCCTGTTTTCAGAACCTGACCCTCGCCTCCATCGGTTCCGGTGCTTCGCTGAAATGGGTCCATGTGTTTTCGCTTGTGTTTCTGCCGTTTTTGTGCAGAAAAAAAAGAACTGAGGGTCAACCGCCCGGTCCTGCTGTATGTGGCCTATGCAGCGGCTGTCTCTCTGCTTCATCGGAGCGAGTTTGGGGTCAATAGTCTGCTGCTGAACTACATCTTCGGCTTGTATCTGGTGGTGCTCTGCGCAAATTTTGGCGCAGACCTTTCCAAGGATGACTGGCTGGACATCGTGTCCGGCGCGGCAAGCATTCTGATGATCGTGATCCTGATCAAAAAATTTGATCTACTATCAGGGATTTTTGGATTATCCCTCCGGACGGAGAGAATGGCGCACCCATGGGGCGTGAAAATGATCATCGGCGGAGGTTCCAACATTGAGTCGAGCTGGCTGGGGCTGCTGGCTTTTTTCTTCTGCCGGAGCCGCTGGAAGTGGCTGTATGCGGGCGCGAACCTGATGCTTTCGTTCCTGTATGGGGAGCCGCGCGGGAATGCTGATCGCTGCTGCGGCGATCCTCTGGCTTTTTGCTGCCGCAGTTCAAGCGGCTGAAAGAACGGAAGGTGCGGATCACGGTGCTGGTGCTCTGCGCTGCACTGGTCGCGGCTCTGTGGGGGTCCGGCCTTTTGGAGTCGCTGGTCCTGCGCTCGCTGAATCGTTTCCTTCATGGCATGGAAGATGCGGGCAATGCGGGGCGTATCCGAATGTGGACCTACGCGCTTGAAACAAGCAAGGCCTATCCCTTTGGCTGTGGTGTGGGCAACTGCATGAAAGCGCTTTCCGGCGTGGCGGGCTTCGCCTATGGGGGAAGATAATATATCCACAATGTTTATCTGCAGAACCTCATCGACTGCGGCTGGCTGGGCGGGGCAGCGTATCTGGCGCTGGTCGTCCGGTTCTTCTGGATGGAAAAGAAAAAAGCTGCTGCACGACCCGTTTGTGGCGGCGCTGTTTATCTACTGCGGGGCCTCTCTGCTTCAGTTCCGCGGTGGCGATACGCTGGCTTTCCTGCTGCTGGGCATGTATCTGGCGTACCGGGATGCAGACGACAAAAAAGAAAATTTGGTCGTAAAAATTCCATTGGGTAAAGGAAAGGAGACTCTGTGACGTGGGCAAAGAAAAGCCGCTGGTCTCGGTCATTATTCCGGTCTACAATGTTCAGAAATATCTGGAAGAATGCGTAGAGAGTGTACAGAACCAGTCCTATACCAATTTGGAAATTGTTCTGGTGGATGATGGATCCACGGATAATAGCGGCGAGCTGTGTGATGCATTGGCAACGAGGGATACAAGAATTTGCACTTTACATAAAAGTAATGGAGGTCTCTCAGATGCACGGAATACAGGTATGCTGCAGGCGAGGGAAAATATCTTACTTTTTTGGATGGTGATGATTTGCTTCCGCATAGTGCCGTAGAAAAGTTGGTTTCTAGTTGTGAGAAGAATCATTCGGAGCTTGCAATTGGACAACTCTTCGAGTTTTCAGGAGAGACGCCAAGAGATACAGAAAAAAATGAAACTGTTGAAAAGGTGGCGATGGAAGAAGCGATGAGAAGAATGTTCCTTTTCCAAGGAATCGGGCATTCGGCGTGTGGAAAACTTTATCGACGCGAATTATGGAATAAATTGAAGTTTCCATATGGAAGGTTATATGAGGATTACGCAACGATTTACCGAGTGACATCCAAAAAGTAAAACAGTTTCTATTATTGAAGAACCAGTATATTATTATCGCATGCGAGATGGATCAATCATGCACAGTGGTATTCAACGAAAAAAATCTTGAGCTGCTGGAGGTCAGTGCAGATGTGACCGCTTTCATTGAGCAGGAGCTTCCGGAACTGCGCAATGAAGCTGCTTATCTTCAGCTTGTGACCTATCTGAAACTGTTGAAAGGAATTATGGATGGAGGCTTCTATAACTATCCAATGGAGCAGGAGAGAATCCTTGCCTATGTGCAGGGTCAGCAGGACCTCGTTCGCCAGCCATGGGCGAAGCGTGCGGACAAGATCAAGGTGAAGACGCTGCTGCTCAGCAAGCACCTGTTTTACTGGGTATATGAACTGGCCGAACGGAAAAATGCACGGGATTTGAGAGTGTAAAAAGCATGATGAACAATAAGTTGATCAGCGTGATCGTGCCGGTCTACAATGTAGAGCATTACCTAAACCGCTGTGTGGACAGCATCCTTGCCCAAACCTATTCTAATCTGGAAATTCTTCTGGTGGATGATGGCTCGACCGACGGAAGCGGGGAACTCTGTGATGTCTATGCCCGGCAGGATGCGCGGGTGCAGGTCATTCATAAGAAAAATGGAGGGAGGGCTGTCCGATGCGCGAAACTGTGGAATCGAACACGCAAAGGGCCGCTATTTCTGCTTTGTGGACAGCGACGACGGCATAGCGCAGCAGATGATCGAGGTGCTCTATCGAAATCTGCTGAATGCCGGGGCTGATGTATCGGCGGTAGCACTGAAATATTTCTCGACGGAAGAGCTTCCGGCGGTCAAAGATGCGTTAAAGAAAGTGCAGTACATGACGGGAAAAGAGGCATTGCGCTCGATTTTGCAGTCAGAGGAGCTAGGGGATTTCGCAGTCAATAAACTGTACAAACGGGAATTGTTTGAAAATGTCTGTTATCCGTTAGGCCGGATGATGGAAGATCAGGGAACGACTTATAAACTTCTTGATAAATGCCAAGGTGTTGCATATTGTCCCGCCCCCCTTTTATTTCTATTACCAGCGGCCCGACAGCATTCTGCACAAGCGGACACTGAAATTCTACGAAGACAAGTGGGATATGGGCTGTCAGCGGTATCAGTATATCCGTGAAAAGTACCCGGATATGTTGGAAAACGATGCAGCGATGATGAAGATCGTAGAGCACTGCTACCCGTATCTGAGACAAGACCAACGCCGCAAAGCGGAAATGGAGCGATTTCTGCAGGAGTTCCGCACAGAGGCCGAGGGGCTTCTGGACAGCGGGTTCATGAGAAAATACCGGCTGCTGAAACAAAGCAGAGGACTGTACAGTGCGCTTTTTCTGCTGAAAAACGGCCGCGCAGCGAAATAAAGGAAACAGGGAAGAAGAATTGGAACAGGAAAAATTGATATCGGTCATTGTGCCGGTGTACAATGTGGAAGCTTTTTGGAACCGTGTGTGCGCTCCATTATAGGACAGACGTATCGGCGGCTGGAAATTATACTGGTGGATGATGGTTCACCGGACAATTGCCCGCAGCTGTGCGAACAGTGGGCACAAAAAGATGAGCGCATTCGCGTGCTCCACAAGGAAAAAATGGCGGGTTATCCGATGCAAGAAATGCCGGGCTAAAAGCTGCAACTGGTGAATTTGTGTTGTTCGTGGATTCGGATGACTGGATCGCACCGGAAATGGCAGAAAAAAATGCTGGATGCCATGGTGGAATACAAAGCGGATATGGTGCTCTGCCAGTATACAGAAGTGTTCCCGAATGGGAAAATGCTCCGAAAATACGACGGAAAGCGCGCAGTTCGAGTTTATGGCCGACAGGAAATGTTCAAGTTGCTCTTGGAAGACCTTGAGGTGACGAATCATGTCTGGCGCAGACTGTATAAACGAAAGCTGCTGCCGGAAAATCTGTTCCCGGTCGGCAAAAATTTCGAAGATATGTATGTGATGGCGGAACTGACGGAAAAATGTGAGACGTTTGTCAGCCTGAATGATGTCTACTATTATTATCGTGCAAATCCGGACGGTATTATGAAAACTAAGACATCAAAAAATCTGAATGACTATCTGGATGCGCTGGAGAAAAAAGCCATGCGGATATCTGCCGCTTTTGCCCGGAGATGCCGAAAGCAATGCAGGACAGTATGCGCCGGATGCGCGGCTTGACAGCAACCTATCTGTGGGAAGATGCACTGGTGGTGCCGACATTGACTTCAGAAGAAAGAAAGCAGATTCGGGATAGAGTGGACAAGTGGGCAGATATGCTGCCGGAAGAAGTGCCCGGATTCAATGCGAGACAGCGGACATATTACAGGTTGTTTCAGGAAAATGACCTGCGGGCTGCACGGATATGGTATGAATTATGGTTTAACCAGAACAACTGGTGGTGCCATTTGAAAAAGGCTGTGAAAAAGAGCAGTGCTGCTTTTGGCGCGGAATGCAGCCGAGGACACTTTCTCATGAAAAAATCAATGAGTCTCAATGCGGTGATGAATGCGCTGAAAACGCTGATGGGCGTTATTTTCCCCCGCTCATCACCTTTCCCTATGCCTCGAACATCCTGCAGGTCGAGAACCTTGGCAAAGTCAACTTTGCAAACTCGGTGTGCGGCTATTTTCTGCTGTTTGCGGGGCTGGGCATCTCGTCCTATGCGGTGCGGGAGGGCTCCAAGTATGTGAACGACCGGGAAAAGCTCTCGGCTTTTCGTCGGAGATGTTCTCCATCAATATGATCACAGCGGTCATCGCCTACCTAGCCCTGTTTGTGACCATGCTTTGTTCGGCCAAATTGCGGGGTTATACGGACCTGCTCCTCATCATGAGCTTGCAGATCTTCTTCACGACCATCGGCACCGAATGGATCTTCACGATCTTTGAGGAGTATACCTATCATCACGGTGCGCGGCATGATTCTTTCAGATCCTTTTTTCGCCGCACTCTTCCTGTTCGTGAAAAAATCAGGATGATTACTGCATCTATGCGGGGATCTCGGTGTTTGCATCGGTGGGCTCCAATATCCTCAACTATTTCCGCGCCCGGCGGTATTGTGCCATCCACTTTACATGGAAGATCGACTGGAAGACCCATCTCAAGCCCATTATGATCATCTTTGCCTCCACGCTGGCGACGACGCTGTACGTCAGCTCGGACACGACGATCCTCGGCATTCTGGGCAACAGATTACAACGTCGGCATCTATGCCGTGGCGGGAAAGATCTACGGCATTGTAAAGAATCTGCTTTCGGCGGTGCTGGTGGTGTCCATCCCGCGGCTGTCCCATTATGCCGGCATCGGCGCGAAAAAAGAGAAACTTCAGCCAACTGTTCAACAATATTTTCAGCGCCCTTATGGTCGTGGTGGCCCCGGCGGTCATCGGGACTGATCTTGCTCAGCAGGGAAGTGGTGCTCTTTATTTCCGGGGAAAGCTATCTGGATGCGGTGATGCCCCTGCAGATCCTGAGCCTTGCCCTGATCGTCGTCTGTCTGTTTGGCTGGCTGTACAATTCCTGCGCGCTTCTGCCCTGCGGAAGAGAAAAGGAACTGTTCTGGATCACGCTGGTCAGCGGTCTGCTGAACGTGGGGCTGAACATCCTGCTCATCCCGCGGTTCCGGGAGAAATGCGGCGGCCTTTACCACCCTGCTGGCAGAGCTGTGCTCCATGATGCTCTGTATCCGCTGCTCCAGGGGCCTGGTCACGGTCTCAGCTGACCGGCGCACCGTTGGCTCGGTGCTCTGCGGCTGTGCGGGCATCGTTCTTGTCTGTACCGGGGTCAAGGCACTGGCTCTGCCCAATCTCGTCTCCATTCTGGCGGCAGTGCTGGGCTCAGTGGCTGCATACGCGGTCATCCTGCTGGGTATGAAAAAAAATCCGCTGGTGCTGGAATATCTGGAAAAAGCGAAGCAGAAGTTCCGGAAAACATCCTGAATGGACAGGACCCGCTGTGGGGGCGAACACTCCCTGCAGCGGGTCTTTTTCAGAAAAAACGGCGTTTTTTGGTGCGTTCCGGCAAAATCACCACATTTCTTTTGCTTCTGCAACAAATGTTTGTTAATAAATTATCCATCTCCTGTCCTTGCAATGCACATGGTTTTTGTTTATAATAAGGATGTACGGGGAAGTTCGCAGTGCGCGGCCCCCGATGAAGAGCAAAATTCGATTCCGAAAGAAAAGAATTTGAGAGGAGTTTGTTACCATGGGTTTAGGTAAGAAGACGATCGACGATGAGAATTACTGCGGCAAGAAAGTGCTTGTCCGCTGCGATTTCAATGTCCCGATGAAGGACGGTGTGATCACCAACGACAACCGCATCAATGCGGCTCTGCCCACCATCCAGAAGCTGGTCAATGACGGCGCGAAGGTCATTCTATGCAGCCATCTGGGTAAGCCCAAGAACGGCCCCGAGGCAAAGTTCAGCCTCGCTCCCGTTGCTGTGGCTCTGAGCGCAAAGCTGGGCAAGACCGTTGTGTTCGCTGATGACGATAACGTTGTGGGCGAGAACGCAAAGGCTGCTGTTGCCGCAATGAACAACGGCGATGTCGTTCTGCTGCAGAACACCCGTTTCCGCAAGGAAGAGACCAAGAATCTGCCTGAGTTCTCTCAGGACCTGGCTTCTCTGGCAGACGCATACGTTGACGATGCCTTCGGCAGCTGCCACCGTGCCCACTGCTCCACCGTCGGTGTGACCGACTACATCAAGGAGACCGCTGTGGGCTACCTGATGGAGAAGGAGATCAACTACCTGGGCAACGCAGTCAACGATCCCGTTCGTCCCTTCACCGCCATCCTGGGCGGCGCCAAGGTGGCCGATAAGCTGAAGGTCATCAACAACCTGCTGGACAAGGTGGACACCCTGATCATCGGCGGCGGCATGGCTTACACCTTCGTCAAGGCACAGGGCTACGAGGTTGGCAAGAGCCTGTGCGACGATACCAAGCTGGATTACTGCAAGGAAATGATGGCCAAGGCCAAGGAGAAGGGCGTGAAGCTGCTGCTGCCCGTGGATGCAGCCTGCATCAAGGACTTCCCCGATCCCATCGACGCTCCCGTGGATGTCACTGTGGTGCCCGTCACCGCCATCCCTGCTGACATGGAGGGCTGCGACATCGGCCCCGAGACCATGAAGCTGTTTGCCGATGCTGTCAAGGCATCCAAGACCGTGGTGTGGAACGGCCCCATGGGCGTGTTCGAGAACCCCACCTGGCAGCCGGTACTCTGGCTGTTGCCAAGGCTATGGCTGAGAGCGATGCTACCACCGTGATCGGCGGCGGCGACAGCGCAGCGGCGGTACAGCAGCTGGGCTTTGGCGACAAGATGAGCCACATCTCCACCGGCGGCGGCGCCTCTCTGGAATTCCTGGAGGGCAAGGAGCTGCCTGGTATCGCTGTGATCCAGAACGCATAAGCATCTGAACCAGCATCACTGAGGTGCGGTGCGGCGGCATATACGCCGCCGCACTTTTTATTTTGGGTAATAAGATCTCTCAGGCTTGCCGACGCTCGCCAGCTCCCCATCCGGGAGGCAGGAGATGTCGTTTATCCTGCCTCTCCTGCCGGGAGAGGCGGCACCGAAGGCGGCGGAGAGGTATTTTTGTGATAAGGAGATCGTTAGAATGGATAAAGGCAAAGCGTAAGGCAATCATTGCAGGCAACTGGAAAATGAACAAGACCGCCACTGAGGCAGCCAAGCTGGTGGATGAGCTGATCCCCGCCGTCAAGGATGCTTCCTGTGAGGTCGTTATCTGCACCCCGTTCACCGATCTGGTCACCGCTGTGGCAAAGACCAAGGGCACCAATATCCATGTGGGTGCCGAGAACGTCCACTTCGAGAAGTCCGGCGCGTTCACCGGTGAGATCAGCGCGGACATGCTGCTGGATCTGGGCGTCGAGTACGTCATCATGGGCCACTCTGAGCGCCGTCAGTATTTTGCCGAGACGGACGAGACGGTCAACAAGCGCGCTCTGGCTGCCCTGAATGCGGGCCTGAAGGTCATCATCTGCGTGGGCGAGAGCCTGGAGCAGCGCGAGGAGGGCGTGACCGAGGAGCTGGTGCGGATGCAGACCAAGATCGCCCTGCGCGACGTGACCGCCGAGCAGATGGCAAACGTGGTCATTGCCTACGAGCCCATCTGGGCCATCGGCACCGGCAAGACCGCAACCGCTGACCAGGCCGAGGAGGTCTGCGCTCAGATCCGCAAGGTCATCGGCGAAGTGTACGGCGAGGCTGTGGCCGAGGCTGTCACGGTCCAGTACGGCGGCAGCATGAACGCCAAGAACTGCGAGGAGCTGCTGAGCAAGAAGGATGTGGACGGCGGCCTGATCGGCGGCGCGTCTCTGAAGGCTCCTGACTTTGCTGTCATCGTCAATGCCGCTTCCAACGGCTGAGAAGGCCCTCTGACCTGTTTTCCCAGCGCCCGGCTGCGCCGTTTTTCCAGCGCTGTGCCGGGCGCTATTTGTTCTAAATCAAAGGAGATTCAACGTTATGTCCAAGAAACCTGTACTTCTGTGCATCATGGATGGCTTTGGCTGGGTGCCCAACGAGACCTACGGCAATGCCGTGGTCGCCGCAAAGACCCCCCATCTGGATGCCCTGATGGCAAAATATCCCATGACCACCATCCGAGGCCTCCGGCATGGCTGTCGGCCTGCCGGACGGCCAGATGGGCAATAGTGAGGTGGGACACACCAACATGGGCGCGGGGCGCATCGTTTACCAGGAGCTGACCCGCATCACCAAGTCCATCCGCGACGGTGAGATGCTCAAGAACCCCGTCCTCGTCAAGAACATGAAGGCTGCCATCGACGCCGGCAAGGCCATCCACCTGATGGGCCTGGTGGGCACCGGCGGTGTCCACAGCCACGCTGACCACTGGTTCGGTGTGCTGGAAATGGCAAAGCACATGGGCGCAAAGGAAGTCTACCTGCACTGCATCACCGATGGCCGTGATACCGATCCCCACGCCGGCAAGGGCTTCCTGGCTGACCTGCAGGCCAAGCTGGATGAGCTGGGCATCGGCAAGATCGCCAGCGTCTCCGGCCGTTACTACGCCATGGACCGCGACAACAACTGGGACCGCGAGGAGAAGGCTTACGCCGCATTCGTCTACGGTGAGGGCAACCACGCTGCCAACGCTGCCGAGGCCATTGAGGCATCCTATGCTGCCGATAAGACCGACGAGTTCGTTCTGCCCTGCGTCACCTGTGAGGGCGGCCGCGTGCAGGATGGCGATACCGTTATCTTCATGAACTTCCGCCCCGACCGTGCCCGCCAGATGACCCGCATCTTCTGCGATGATGCCTTCACCGGCTTTGAGCGCCGCGGCGGCCGCAAGCAGGTCAACTATGTCTGCATGGCCGAGTATGATGCTACCATGCCCAACTGCGAAGTTGCCTACCCGCCGGTGGAGCTGAGCAACGTTCTGGGCGAGTATCTGTCCAAGAACGGTAAGACCCAGCTGCGCATTGCCGAGACCGAGAAGTATGCACACGTCACCTTCTTCTTCAACGGCGGCGTGGAGGCTCCCTACGAGGGTGAGGACCGTTGCGTCATCCCCAGCCCCAAGGTGGCGACCTACGACCTGCAGCCCGAGATGAGCGCCCCCCTGAGGTGGCTGCTGAGAGTGCGTCAAGCGCATCAAGAGCGGCAAGTATGATGTCATCATCCTGAACTACGCCAACTGCGATATGGTGGGCCATACCGGCGTGTTTGATGCCGCTGTCAAGGCCGTTGAGGCTGTGGATACCGCTGTGGATCAGGATCAGGTGGTCACCGCTGTGCTGAACGCAGGCGGCTGCGCCTTTATCACGGCTGACCACGGCAACGCCGAAAAGATGAAGAACCCGGACGGCACCCCGTTTACCGCCCACACCACCAACCCGGTGCCGTTTGTGGCCATCGGCTGCGGCGATGTGAAGCTGCGCGAGGGCGGCTGCCTGGCAGATATTGCCCCCACTATGCTGCCTTATATCGGCCTGCCGGTACCCGCTGAGATGACCGGCAAGAGCATCATCGTGGAGTAAGGATTTCTCCCGCCTAAATCCAAAAGCAAGCGCAAAGCGCCCCGCAGGGCCTTCTCCGAAGGTCTGCGGGGCGCTTTTATGTTGGCCGGGATATCTTTATATTTGTCGTCATAGTGGCCGCGGCACTGTGCGATAAAAAATACGGCCATTTTCAATATGATAGACCAAGCGATTTTTCTCGTCGATGCGGCGGCTGAATTCGCCCTGCAGGTCACCCCGTAAGGCTTCTGGATTACCAATGCCCTCAAGGCAACCATTGCGCTCGATATCCTTGATAAGCTGGTTGATCCGCTTCAGTGTTTTCTTGTCCTGAAGCTGCCAATAGAGATAATCTTCCCATGCTTCATCGGACCAGATCTTTTCACTCATCCTCAACCTCGATCAGCTCATGGGCCGTTCCTTTTCCGGAGCGGAGCTCCTGAACCGATTTTTTTACATGTGCCATGTTGGCGTCTGAGTAGAAGGGGTCTTGGTTCTGGGTAATCTCGAAGGGAATGCGGTTTTCACGAAGGACAGCTTTCACGAATAGATTGATCGCAGTGGAGGTATTGATGCCGACGTTGGAGCAGAACGCATCAAAATTGATCTTATCCGCTGCGTCCACGCGGGCGGTCAGTGTTGCTTGTGCCATAGAGAACAGCTCCTTTCTGTGTTCTATCTGCCTTTATTATAATGCTATTGTGTACAGTTTGCAAGCAGATGAAACACAATTTACAAAATCTTCCCGATTCTGTTACAACACAAAACCCCGCCGCTGAGGGTTCCCTCAAGCGGCGGGGTCTTTGTGTTAAAATACAGGCAAGCGGTTCAGCTTAGAGCTGGCTCTGATATTCCTTGCGGTAGCCTTCCAGCTCCTTCTGGTTGCCATAGACGAAGTGGCCGTTGGCAATCTCCTCCCAGACCGGCTTGTCCACGCTGTAGTCGTGGCAGCTGGGGTCGTAGACCAGAAGCTTCTTCTTCTTTTCCAGACCCGGGTCGGGGATGGGAACAGCGCTCAGCAGAGCCTTGGTGTAGGGGATGCAGGGGATGGAGGAACAGCTCTTCAGCCTCTGCCAGCTCCACGATGCGGCCCTTGCTGATGACGGCGATGCGGTCCGAGATGAACCGGACGACCGACAGGTCGTGGGCGATGAACAGGTACGTCAGACCGCGGGACTTTTTCATGCTGTTCAGCAGGTTCAGCACCTGCGCGCGGATGGACACGTCCAGCGCCGAGATGGGCTCGTCGGCGATGATGAATTCCGGCTCCACGATCAGGGCGCGGGCGATGCCGATGCGCTGGCGCTGGCCGCCCGAGAACTCATGGGGGAAGCGGGAGGCGAATTCCGGCAGCAGGCCGACCTCGTGCAGAGCGTTCATGACCTTTTCGTGCAGGTCATTCTGGTCCTTGTACAGGTGGTGGTTCAACAGACCCTCAGCTACGATGTACTCGACCTTGGCCCGCTCGTTCAGAGAGGCCATGGGGTCCTGGAAGATCATCTGGATCTTTGATGACCTCTCGGTCCAGCTCCTTGGAGCTCTTGCCGTTGATCTTCTGGCCCTTGAAGAAGATGTCGCCGCCCGAGGTCGGGTGGATGCGGCAGATGGCGCGGCCAATGGTGGTCTTGCCGGAGCCGGACTCGCCCACCAGCGAGAAGGTCTCGCCCCCTTGTAGATGTCAAAATTGACGTGGTCCACTGCGACGAACTTCTTTTTGCCGGAGCCAAAGGTGATCTGAAGGTCTTTCAGCTCAATCAGCTTTTCACGCTCAGCCATTTAAGTTGGAACCTCCCATCTTTCCCATTTTCTCACGCAGGTTCTGGATGGAGTGCGGCCGCTCGATCTTGGGCGCGCGCGGGTCCAGATACCAAGTCTTTGCTGCGTGGGTCTCGGACACTTGGAAGAACGGAGGTTCTGCCACGAAGTCGATGGCCAGCGCATGCTTGTTGCGGGGGCGCAAATGCGTCACCCTTGATCTCGTTGAACAGGTTCGGGGGGAGTACCATCCACACTGGGCAGGGCCTCACCCTTGGTGCCCAGCTGCGGCAGAGCCTGCAGCAGAGCCCAGGTGTAGGGGTGCCATGCGTCGTAGAAGATCTCCTCCACGGTGCCGTATTCAACGATCTGACCAGCGTACATAACGGCTACACGGTCTGCAACGTTTGCAACAACGCCCAAGTCGTGGGTGATGTAGATAACGGACATGCCCAGCTCCTTCTGCAGGTCGCGGATCAGCTGCAGGATCTGTGCCTGAATGGTCACGTCCAGTGCCGTGGTGGGCTCGTCGCAGATCAGGATCTGCGGGTTGCAGGCTACCGCGATGGCAATGACCACGCGCTGGCGCATACCGCCGGAGAACTCATGCGGGTACTGCTCGTACCGACGCTCGGGGTCGGGGATACCCACCTTGCCCAGCATCTCGATGGCCGCCTTTCTTGGCGGCCTCACCCTTCAGGCCCTGATGGTGCTCGATGCTCTCCTGAATCTGCTTGCCAATCTTCTTCAGCGGGTTCAGGCTGGTCATCGGGTCCTGCATGACCATGGCGATCTTCTTGCCGCGCACGCCCAGCCAATCCTTTTCGGTGAACTTGGTCATATCGCGGCCTTCAAACATGATGGAGCCCGCCGGTGATGGAACCGTTGGCGTCCAGCATGCCCACGAAGGTCTTGGTGAATACGGACTTGCCCGAACCGGACTCGCCCACGATGGCAAGGGTCTCGCCGTCGTACAGGTCCAGCGAGCACTTGCGGATGGCGTTCAGCTTGCGGCCGCGCAGGCTGAAAGTGATCTCCACGTCTTTGGCAGAGATAATCGGTTGTCTATCCATTTACGTCTCTCTCCAATCTATCAAACGTGGTTGCGCGGGTCTGCCGCATCCGACAAAGCGTTGCCCATGATGTAGAAAGAAATGGAAATGATGGACACGATGGATGCAGGGAAAACCAGCAGGTACGGATAATCCAGGAAGAAGCCGCGCACCTTGCTCAGGATCAGGCCCAGAGAAGGCGTGTCGATGCCCAGGCCCAGGCCCAGGTAAGACAGCGTGGATTCCAGATTGATGGTGCCCGGGATGGACAGTGCCATACGCAGGATGATAACGGAGACCAGATACGGCAGGAGAGTGTTCTTGGTCAGCACGCGCCACAGCGGGGTGCCCAGGCAGCGGGACGCGAGGTTGTACTCGCGGTCACGGAACATGAACACCATGTTGCGGACACGGCGTGCCATAGAAAGCCAGTTGATGGCGATCATGGAGATGGCCATGATCCAGAAGCTCTGGCCCACCATCAGGGCGATCAGGGTCATATAGATGATATAGGGCACGTTGTCGATCAGGTTGTACAGCTCCGTGAAGAAGCGGTCCAGACTGCGCACATAGCCCCAGATCAGGCCGAAGATCACGCCCACGATGCTCTCGCCCACGGCGACCACCAGAGCCAGACGGATGGAAACCTGGGTGGCATACCACACCTGGCACCAGTAGTCACGGCCCAGGTTGTCGGTACCGAACCAGTACTCACTGTTGGGCCTGATGAAAGCCTTGCTGGAATCAGAGATCAGGCTGGTGTAGTGATACTTGCCGATGCTCAGCGCAACGAAGGAGAACACCGTCAGCGCCAGGGAACAGGATCAGGCAGACGACAGCGGCCTTGTGCTTGAGGAAGTTCTGGATGACAGAACCCCAGTAGCTGTAGTTGGAGTAGCCGACACGCTCGGCTTCCTCCGGAGAGTAATCGACGAAGTAGAACAGTTCTTCGGGCTTCTTGCCCTCAAAATCCGATGCCTTAGCCATCAGCGAGCCTCCTCCTTTCCGGTCAGAGTAATGCGCGGGTCAACCAGCATCATCAGCACGTCGCCCAGGAAAACGCCCACGATGCCCAGCACAGCGTAGAGGATGACCAGCGTCTGCACAACGTTCAGGTCATAGCGCTGGATGGCATCCGTCAGCAGGGGGGCCCATGCCGGGAACGGAGAAGAACCGTTCCATCAGCAGGGAGCCGCCCACCGTCAGCAGGATGGACTGGGGGATATACTGCACCATGGGAACCATGGCGTTGCGCAGAACATGCTTAAACATGATCTCGCGGGAGCTCAGCCCTTGACACGGGCCAGCTTGATATAGTCGCGGGTCAGCTCATCCACCATGTAGCGGCGGGTCCACAGGGCATAGCCTGCAATGGATGCCAGCGACAAGCAGGTGATGGGCAGCACGCTGGACGCGCTCACATTGCGGGTGGAGTACAGCGTGGGAAAGCCCAGATACTTGGAGCCCAGCACCAGCACCAGAGAGTAGGACACCAGCGACGGGACCGCGTTGACGAACACGGTGTAGGCCGTGCCGATCCAGTCGAATACCTTGTCCTTGAATGCCGCCTGCAGGATGCCCATCAGCACACCGACCACCAGAGAGATGGCGGACGCCGTGAGGCCCAGACGCATCGAGACGCCGAACTTTTTGCCGATGACCTTGACCACCGGTGCACCGTTCTGGATACGGCGGGACGTGCCGAAGTCCAGATGCAGCAGGTTGTTATAGAACTTGACCAGCTGGGTGGGGATGGGATCAGTCAGGCCAGCTGCTTCCAGAGCGGCGGTCTTCTGCTGATCGGTAAACTTCAAACTGAGCTGTTCCTCAGTGAAGTAGTAGTCCGTCGGCAGACAGCGCATCATCAAAAAGACGGCTGTTGCGATCAAAAAGATTGTGACAAGCGACTGGAGCAGCCGCTTAACCGTGTATTTTAACATGTTATCGAACCCTTAACTTTTATTTCTACCCTTTCGGGCGGGGGAAACGGGGAACTTAAGCCTTGGTAGCTGCGTCGAATGCAGCGGCGAACTCCTCGTACTGCTCGGTGGTGTAAGGCTCTTCGCTGGTCTCCCAGTTGACAGCCTTGTAGTTGCAGGGGCCGTACATGGCGTTGATCTTGCTGTACTCGTTGGCGTGGGTCAGAGTCCAGGACACATCGAAGTAGCAGGGGCAGGCCAGAACGTTGTTCAGCATGCAGGCCTCAGCCTTTGCGAAGGCGGCGTAGCGGGCATCGGTATCATCAACGATGGCCTTTGCGGTGTTGACCAGATCGGTGAACTCCTCGTAGCAGGCCACCAGATCCTTCTGCCAGTCCAGCGGGGCCGGCCTCCACGACCTTGGCGATGTTGGAGTAGTACCAGCTGTAGTAAGCGTTGGAGTCGTGCAGGATCTCCTGACCCAGGAAGTTGACGGGGTCGCCGAAGTCAGCGCCCCAGCCGTTGATGACGAAGCTCTGCAGCTGAGGATTACGGACTTCCTGAGTGAGGGAAGAAACATAGGTCTTGATGTCCAGCACGATGAAGTCATCGCCGAAGCTGTCGGTGAAGCACTGCTTCAGCACGGTTGCGTTGTCCAGAGCGGTGGAGTTGCCGGCGATGATGTAGTAAGCAGCGTGAACGGGGAAAGTGACGCCGATGGCGCTCAGCTCGTCCATGGCCTGCTTCTTCAGGTCAGCGATGTCGCCGTTGTTGGCGCGCAGACGGATCATGGTCTTGCCATCGTATGCTTCCTTGTCGAAGCCCATCTCCTTGGCAACCAGGGGGTGGAGTACTCCTGGCCCTGGGTGTTGTAGCAGACACCGGGCATGGTGTAGTAGTCGTTCTCGCACTTCAGGGGGTTGATCTTGTTGGTACGTGCATACCAGTTGGTCATCTCCAGGCCCTTGTAGAAGCACTGACGGAAAGCAGTGTTGGCAATAGCCTTGTTCCAGTTGTCGTCGGGGGTGCCGTCCTCGTTGTTCTTCTGATAGTTGAAGTGCATCTGGTAGCTGTACTTCTTGGGGCGCTTCTCGCAGAGCTGATCGTTGTACTCGCTGTTGGGATCGGCCTGGATGGTGGTCAGGGTGCTCTCGCCCACATCCATCTCGTCCAGCTCGCGGTTCTGGTACAGCTGGAAGGTGACGGTGCCGTCGCTGATCATGGTAACGGTGAAGCGGTCGAAGCGGGACACCTCGTCAGCTGCATAGTAGTTGGGGTTGGGGATGTAGCTCTTGGTGTTCTGGCTGATGAACTCCTCCACCACATAGGGACCATTGTACCACATGTTGGTGTAATCGCAGGCACGGAAGCCCTCAATGCCCAGCTCGTTGATCAGAGATCCTCAGAGACGGGGTAGAAGCTGGTGTAGGCAGCAACGGTATCGAAGTAGGGGCAGGGATCCTTGCAGGTGAAGACCAGGGGTGTAGTCGTCCGGAGCCTCAACGCCCACGCCTGCGTCCAGCATATCTTCGTAGGTCAGGTCGGCAGCAGCGTCGCCCATGTCGCTGGTCTTCTGGTAGTAGTCAGCAGCACCGGTCAGGGTCTCGTTGGGCATGGAGGTGTTGTTGGCCTGGTTCTTGGCAGCGTTCAGCACCCACTCCAGACCCACGAGGAAGTCCTTGCTGGTCAGGTGAGCCTTGACCTCGCCGTTGACGTCCACCCAATCCACATCGTCGCGCAGGTTGAAGGTCCAAACAGAAGAGTCCTCATTGTGGCTCCACTCCTTGGCCACGGAAGGCACAGCCTTGCCGTAGCAGTCAAAGCTCAGCAGGCCTTCCCACAGGTTGGTGGTGACATTCATGTCGGAAGCCATCTGGCTGTACAGCATGTTCCAGCTCTCCCAGCTCACGGTTGGTGCTCTCCCAGGAGATGAACTCCTTCAGCGGGGCAGCGCCGGTGGTGTTGGGGGCGCTGGTTGCGCCGGAGGAAGCAGCGGTGGAGCTGCTGCCAGAGCTGCCGCCACAGGCTGCCAGAATGCCGGCGGCACCAACGACACCGGAAGCCTTCAGAAAGCTGCGGCGGCTGATTGCATGAGACTCGTAGTTGTTGTTCATTGTGTTTTCCTCCCTATAATAATTCCGTGCTTCGGTGCATGGTGCAGGGCGGGATGTCCTGCTGTTTTCCCCACTATTCTGCGGAGGTTTTTGAATCCTGTATTGCCAGGGAATACAAAAAGAGCGCAGAAACAGACCCCTCTGTCTGCACCTGTGCTCCTCCCGCAAAACCTTAACACGTCATATATTGTACCATTGAAATAAAAAGATGTCAATGGAGCACACACAGCTTTTTCTTCAAAAAGCAAAGTCTGCCGCGCAAAAACGATGAAATATATTTGCTTTTACATGGTAAAGCGTGCAGGAAATTTAACAGACAATGCTGCGGACAAAATAACCGGAATTGTTCTTGTCAAAAAAGACACTGTATTTTCTGCTTTATATTCTAAAGAGCAGGCGCTCCACGCTTTGCGAAGAGCTCCTGCTTTTGGAAAACCGAATTATTAAAACAAGTCACCGGGCCAGAGCGTTCTGGATCTTTGCAAAATCCTCCAGCGTCAGGGCCTCAGGACGGATGCGGGCATCAAAACCGGCGGCTTCAATGGCAGCGGTCACGGCATCCTTGGGCATCCCCAGGCCGCTGGCAATGGCATTGGCGGCAGTCTTGCGCCGCTGACCAAAGGCCGCGCGCACAAGGGCAAAAGTAGCCCTCCTCGTCCTCCACCTGCACGGCGGGGGTGGGGCGAATCTCCATCCGCACCACGGCGCTGGTCACCTTGGGGGCCGGGTAAAAGCTGCCCGGGGCGGCGGTGAACATCATCTTAGAGGTCGCGTAATAGCTCACCGCACAGCTGATAGCACTGGAGGCCCGGGTGCCCGGGGCGGCAGCCAGACGATCGGCAGCTTCCTTCTGCACCATCACGGTCAGGCTCTCGATGGGCAGGCGGTCACCCAGCAGCTTCATCACAATGGGGCTTGTGATATAGTAGGGCAGGTTGGCGCAGACTGCCACCGGCATCCCGGGGAACTCCTGCGCGATCAGGGCTTTCAGATCCACCTTGAGCACATCCTGCAGCACCAGCTTGAAATTGTCCACACCGGCCATGGTCTCGGCCAGCAGGGGCGGCAGGCGCTCATCCACCTCGATGGAGACCACCTTTGCCGCCCGCTTTGCCAGCTCCCGGGTCAGCACGCCGATGCCGGGGCCGATCTCGAGCACGCCGTAGTGCTTGTCCACGCCGCTGGCATCCACGATCTTGGGGGGCAGGCCGGGGTTGACGATAAAGTTCTGGCCAAAGCCCTTGGAGAGGGCAAAATCATATTTTTCGCACAGGGCGCGCACATATAGACAGGTCGGTCAGTTCGGGCATGGCTCTATCCTTTCTTTTCCAAAATAACCCTCTCAGTCTCGCTTCGCTCGCCAGCTCCTCCAAAGGGGGAGCTTTTGACAAAAACCGCAAACTTTGCATGAATTGCCAAGACCTCGCCCTTCGGGAGAGGTGGCAGCGCGTCAGCGCTGACGGAGAGGGTTGTCCTCTTATTCTTGACTACTGGATGCAGTGCTCTCCCCTGCTGCTTCACTTTCGGCGGGCGCGGTCTCTGCCGGAGTGCTCTCGGCAGATGCAGCCTCAGCGTCCCCTTCCGCTACGCTCTCGGCGGCGGCACTGTCGGCAGCTTCACTGGAAGCCGCTTCGTTGACACCTCTCACGGTGGTGGTGCCGCTCATCTGCTGGGCAGTGCTCACAGCACGCTGGATCTGGGGATCGTTCTCCACAGTGTAATCATAGTATGCGGTCTGCTCGTCCGCAGTCGGGGGGCGCTCCACATCCACAGTCGGCCGGTGCGCACGTCAAAGCAGCTGCCGTCGCCGCAGACCAGCTTTGCCACGGTGAGCACCACGGCACTGCCATCGGACAGGCGCTGGGGACTGCTCTGGATGGTGCCCTTGCCCTGCGTGGTGGTGCCCACCAGACGGGCACCATTCAGGGTGCGCAGGCTGCTGGCAAAGAGCTCCGCAGCGCTGGCGGTGCTGCCGTTGACCAGGCAGACCACGGGCAGGTCGATCCGGGACTCGCTGGTGCTGGTGCCCAGCAGGGTCTGGGTGCCGTTCTTGTCCTCAGCAAAGGCCAGCGTGCCCTCCGGGGCAATCAGGTCGATGCACTGGATGGCATCGTCCAGCAGGCCGCCGCCGTTATCGCGCAGATCAAACACCAGACTGCCCGCGCCGTTGGCGCTCGGACTGCGGATGGCGTAATCCAGCTCGCTGGGGGTGGTGGAATCAAACTGGCGGATCCGGATGTAGCCCACATTGCCCTGCACCATCTGGTAATCCACGGTGGTGGAACTGGTAGCCGGAGTGGGTCAGGTCAGCGGTATGCTCGGCGGCCTCGCTGTCCAGCCAGGTCACATTGACGGTGGTGCCGCTCTCGCCGCGCAGGCGGGTCTGGATGGCATCCACGCTGCTCATGCTCTTGACATCGGTGCCGTCCACGGCGGTGATGTAGTTGCCGACCTGAATGCCTGCCTCCTTGGCGGGGATTCATCGTAGACCTTGATGACCTTGGCATAGCCGGACTGATCCACAGCCAGCTCCACGCCAATGCCGATCGAGGTGCCGTTCTGGGTATTCATCAGCTCCGTATAGGCGGTGGCGCTGAAATAGCGGGCGTACTTATCGCCGGTGCCCAGCAGGTAGCCAGCCGTCGTCAGCGGTCGTAGAGGGTGGTCTCGTCGATGGGATAGTAATCGTTGCTGCGGACATAGCGGTCCACCTCAGCGATCTTGTTGTACATGCTTTCCTTTTCCTTCACGCTGGAAACGGTGCTGTCAAACAGGCGCATCGCCACCA
>VOFJ01003745.1_pt1 | contig 31958 bp, 28 predicted proteins | sample 5384081 | NCBI WGS metagenome assembly VOFJ01 (sample SAMN12384729, study PRJNA508395) | human gut metagenome | isolation source: healthy gut I | host: Homo sapiens | reverse complement strand
GAAGCCGACCGTGAGCATATAGTACCCGCAGGACTTGCTCACGCACCAGAACACGATGATGGCAGCGGCCATGAACACAAGCTCGCCGCCGCAGTTGGTGAGTGCGCCGAGCACCGCGTCCAAAAACGGTGTGCGCAGCTCAGCCAGCGCATAAAGTAGCTGCATAGAGCGGTCTCCCCTCTGAAGATTTCTGCCGCCATTATAGCAAAACACACACACGGATTCAACCGCAAAGCCGCAAAGGAAATTGACAGCGGCGGCTCGCAATGGTAGGATAAAACCAGACCCTATTCTATTTTATGGAGGCATGTCCCATGGACATTGAAACGACCATCCGCGCCCTGACCGGCCGCGGCTTTGCCGTGCAGCATTTTGCCACGGCTGCCGAGGCGGCGGACTATCTCGACGGCGCGATCGACGGCACGACCGTCGGCATCGGCGGCAGCAAGACCATTGACCAGCTCGGTCTGTATGACCGGCTCACCGGGCACAACACCGTCTGGTGGCACTGGCGCACACCGGGCTTTGCCACGCTCGACAACGCGCTGACCGCGCCCGTGTATCTCAGCAGCGCCAACGCCATCACCGCCGACGGCCAGATCCTCAACATCGACGGTCGCGGCAACCGCCTCGCTGCCATGGTCTACGGCATCGGCAAGACAGTGTACATCGTCGCGGGCACGAACAAGATCTGCCCCGACTTTGACAGTGCCCTGTCGCGCGCGCGCAACACCGCCGCCGTGCAGAACATGCAGCGCTTTGACGGCGACCAGCCGTGCCACGAACTTGAGCGCTGTGTCGACTGCCGCAGCAAGAGCCGCGGCTGCAACGCGCTGCTCGTGCTCTGGGGACAGATGATGGACATGGCCAAGGTCGAGGTCGTGCTCATCGACGAGCCGCTCGGCCTGTAAGGAGGCATTCACGTGAAGATCTTTAAGCGCATCAAGTGGAGCTATGTCGTGCTCAGCGTGATGTTTTTGCTCCTCGGCATCTTCCTGGTCGCCAATCCCGAGACGTCGCTGATCATGATCTGCCGCATCCTCGGCGCTGCCATGGCCGTGTTCGGTGTGATGAAGATCGTGCTCTACTTCATCCGTGAGGTCGAGGGCGTAGCCATCCGCTTTGACTTTGCCGTGGGGTTGTTTTGCATCATCCTCGGTGCGCTCATGCTCTGGCGCGCCCCCGCGCTGACAGATGTGCTCTCGGTCATGATCGGCCTGCTCGTGCTCGTCGACAGCGTCTTCAAGCTGCAGGTCGCCGTCGATTCGCGGCGCATGGGCGCACACTCGTGGTGGGTCACGCTCGTGTGCACGGTCGTGTGTCTCGTGCTGGGCGTGCTGCTGGTCTTCAACCCCTTCAACGGCAAGCAGGTGCTCACGATCATGATGGGCGTGTCGCTCATCGTCGACGGTGTGCAGAACCTCTGCACCGTCGTGTACGCCGCCGTCTTTGTCAAGGACGTCAAGGCCGCCGTGCGTGACTTTGTGGACGATGCCACCGCCGTCGAGACGACCGGTGAGGTCGTCGGCGAGGACAAGCCCGACGACGGGCCGAAAGCGCCGTAAGACGTTAAATCCTGCTTTATTTTCTGCCGGACGCGGGAATTTCTACGCGTCCGGCTCTTTACTTTTTTGCCGCTTTGGTGTAAAAAAGAATAGAAAATATGCTGCAACAAAAGGAGCAAGGGGGGAGCGACCGATGATGGAGCAGGATTTTCAGCGTGTATATGAGAAATTTAAGCTGCAGTTTTTCCGCCGCCTGTTTTCACAGGTGCGGGAACGTGAGGGCTCGCTGAGCGCAATGGAGGCGTTTTCCGTTGAGGTCATTCATCAGCTCAACGCGCCGACGATCGGCCGGTTTGCGGACTTTCTCGGCATCTCGCAGTCCAACGCGACCTACAAGGTCAACAACCTTATCCGCAAGGGCTATATCGTCAAGGAGAATTCCGACACCGACCGGCGCGAGTATCATCTCAAGCTCTCGGACAAGTTCTACAGCTATAACGGTCTCATGCAGAGCTATATCGACACCGTGCTCGGACGCATCCGCGAGCGGTTCACGCCCGAGGAGCTGGCGACCTTTGCACACGTGCTGGCCGTCATGTCGGACGAGCTGATGCCCGAGTGCGACGTGCAGTCCAAGTAAACACCGCCATGAAAACGGAGACAGTCTTGCCGGCTGCCTCCGTTTTTCGTTTGCGGGGGTGCAAGCGCTCTGTGCGCGCTGCGCGGTTTTCTTGTGTTTGCGGGCAAAGTGTGGTTTAATAAGGGAAGAAAATTACGACAGAAACGGAGCATCGCCATGACGATCGCAGTCATCGGCGCGGGCGCGTCCGGCATGATGGCCGCGCTGACCGCCGCCGAAACCCCGGAAAATGAGATCCTGCTCTTCGAGCGCCAGGCGCGCGTTGGGCGCAAGCTTGCCGTGACCGGAAACGGCCGCTGCAACCTGACGAACACCGGTGCCGCGCCCGAAAACTACCACGGCACGCAGCCGGAGTTTGCCGCGCGCGCACTCGCGGCCTTTCCGCCCGCAGCGGCGCTCGACTGGTTCGCCGCGCACGGTCTTCTGACCGTGACCGAGCCGGGCGGGCGCGTGTACCCGCTCTCGAACGCGGCCAACAGTGTCGTGGACGTGCTGCGCTTTGCGCTCGCGCAGCCGAACATCACCCTGCACACGGGCGAGGCCGTGACGGCCGTGCGCCGCCAGGGGCGCTGCTTCATCGTCGAGACGGAGGGCGGGCAGTTTCCCGCCGAGCGCGTCATCATCGCGTGCGGCGGCATCGCCGGGGCAAAGGCCGGCGGCGTGCGCGACGGCTACACCCTGCTGCAAAGCCTCGGCCACCGGCGCACGGCGCTGCACCCCGCGCTCGTGCAGCTGACGACCGAGCCGACCTATCCGCGCGCACTCAAGGGCGTGCGCGCCGATGCGCGCGTGACGCTCACGCAGGGCCGCAAGGTGCTCGCGCGCAGCGCGGGCGAGGTGCAGTTTACGGAAAAGGGCGTGTCCGGTCCCGCCATATTCGAGATCTCGCGTGCAGCCAGCTGCGGCGGCGAGGGGCAGACCGTGACGCTCGACCTGCTGCGCGAACACGGCGCGCCGGAATTTCTGGCGTTTTTGCAGACGCGGCGCAAGCTCGCGCCCGCGCTTCCGTGCGAAGAGGTACTGACCGGCACGGTGCACAACCGCGTGGGCAAGATGCTGCTGCGCTACGCCGATATTCCCTGTGCCCGGCCACTCGGCGACGTGACGGACAGCGAACTCAAGGCGCTCGTGCGCGCGGCAAAGGGCTTCGCGCTGCCGGTGCGCGGCACGGAGGGCTTCGAGAGCGCGCAGGTCACGGCCGGCGGCATATGCACGGACGAATTCGACCCCGTGACGATGGAGAGCCGGCTCGTTCCGGGGCTGTACGCCTGCGGCGAGGTGCTGGACATCGACGGCGACTGCGGCGGCTACAACCTGCAGTGGGCGTGGGCCAGCGGCCGCGCAGCCGGGAGGGCGTGCCGATGATTGTGATCCCGAACCTGAAGCTTGCCCCCGGCGCGGACGAGACAGCGCTCAAGGCGCTGGCAGCCAAGGCGCTGAAGATCCCGGCCGGCGACATCGCCGGGCTGCGCATCCGCAAAAAATCGCTCGATGCGCGCCGGAAGGACGACATTCACTATGTCTACACCGTCGGCGTGACCGTGCGCGGGGACGAGCAGCGGCTCGTCCGCCGCTGCCGCAGCGCCGCGATCGCCCACGAAAAGACCTATCCCATCCCGCACGTCGCGCCGCCGGAGACGCGCCCCGTGATCGTGGGCTTCGGCCCGGCGGGGATGTTCGCCGCGCTCCTGCTTGCGCGCGCGGGTGCAAGACCCATCGTGCTCGAGCGCGGGCCGGACGCCAGGACGCGCAGCGCGCAGATCGCCGCGTTTCGCGCGGGCGGCGCGTTCGACCCCGAGTGCAACGTGCAGTTCGGCGAAGGCGGCGCGGGCACCTTCTCCGACGGCAAGCTCAACACCGGCACGCACGACGCGCGCATCGGCTTCGTGCTCGCGGAGTTCGCGGCGCACGGCGCGCCGGAGCACATTACTTATGACGCCAAGCCCCACATCGGCACGGACGTGCTCGTCGAGGTCGTGCAAAGCCTCCGGCGCGAGGTCATCGTGCGCGGCGGCGAGGTGCGCTTCGGTCACCGGATGGCCGGGCTGTCCACGGAGGATGGACGCATCGTAGCGCTGACCGTGCGCAGCCCCGGCGGGGACTACACGCTCCCGGCACAGCAGGTCATTCTCGCGATCGGGCACAGTGCGCGCGACACATTCGAAATGCTGCACACACAGGGCATACCGATGGAGCCGAAGCCGTTTTCCATGGGCGTGCGCATCGAGCACCGGCAGTCAGACATCAACACCGCGCAGTACGGCGCGGCGGCAGAGCGTCTGCCCGCGGCGGACTATAGTCTCTCCTGCCACCTGCCGGACGGATCGAGCGCGTACACGTTTTGTATGTGTCCGGGCGGCGAGGTGTTCGCCGCCGCGTCGGAGGCGGGCGGCGTGTGCACCAACGGCATGAGCAGTTCCCGCCGCGACGGGGAAAACGCCAACGCCGCCGTGCTCGTGACGCTGCATCCGGAGGATTTTCCGGACAAGGGCACCCTCGGCGGTATGTACTGGCAGCGCAGCATCGAGCAGCGCGCCTATGTGTGCGGCGGCGGCAATTACCACGCCCCGGCGCAGCGCGTGGGCGACTTTCTCGCCGGTCGCGCAAGCACCGCCCCCGGCCGCGTGCAGCCGACGTACCGCCCCGGCGTGACGTGGTGCGACCTGCACGACGTGCTGCCCGCACGCATCACGGCGACGCTTGCGCAGGCGCTTCCGGTCTTCGGCCAGAAGCTGCGCGGCTTTGACGACCCGGACGCCGTGCTCACCGCGCCCGAGACCCGCTCGAGCAGCCCCGTGCGCATCGTGCGCGGGCCCGACCGGTGCAGCACCGGCGTGCAGGGGCTCTACCCCTGCGGCGAGGGCGCGGGCTATGCCGGCGGCATCACCAGCGCCGCCGTGGACGGACTGCGCTGCGCCGAGTGCGTGATCAAAGCGCTGCAAAACGAAGCATGATCCGTGCCGAACGGCACATTCTGTCATATCATATAAGGAGGTTTTCACGATGAAAAACGAAGCGTTTGCACCCACACCGGAGCTGCTGGCCAAGATGGACGCCTGGTGGCGCGCGGCGAACTATCTGTCCGCCTGCCAGCTCTACCTGCTCGACGACCCGCTGCTGCGCCGGCGCCTGACCGAGCGCGACATCAAGAAGAAGATCGTCGGCCACTGGGGCACCGTGCCCGGCCAGAACTTCATCTACACGCACCTCAACCGCGTCATCAACGAATATGACCTCGATATGATCTATCTCTCCGGCCCCGGCCACGGCGGCAACGCCATGGTCGCGCAGGACTATCTCGACGGTTCGTACACCGACGTGTACCCGAACATCACGCGCGACGCGGCCGGCACGCAGCGCCTGTTCAAGCAGTTTTCGTTCCCCGGCGGCATCCCGAGCCATGTCGCGCCCGAGACGCCGGGCTCCATCCACGAGGGCGGCGAGCTGGGCTATTCGCTCGCGCACGCCTTCGGCGCCGTGATGGATAACCCCGACCTGATCGCCGCCTGCGTCGTCGGCGACGGCGAGGCCGAGACCGGCCCGCTCGCCACCGCGTGGCACGGCAACAAGTTCGTCAACCCCATCACGGACGGCGCGGTGCTGCCGATTCTGCACCTCAACGGCTTCAAGATCGCCAACCCCACGCTCTTTTCCCGCATCAGTCATGAGGAGCTCGAGATGTTCTTCCGCGGCTGCGGGTGGGAGCCGCGCTTTGTCGAGGGCGACGATCCCGCCGAGATGCACGCCAAAATGGCCGAGACGATGGACTGGGCCATCGAGGAGATCCACGCCATCCAGCAGCACGCGCGCACCGCGCACGACACCACGCGCCCCTACTGGCCGATGATCGTGTTCCGCGCGCCGAAGGGCTGGACAGGCCCCAAGGAAGTGGACGGCAAGCAGGTGGAGGGGTCGTTCCGCGCGCACCAGGTACCGATCACGATGGACAAGCCCGAGCACCTCGTGCAGCTCGAGGAGTGGCTGCGCAGCTACCATCCCGAGGAGCTCTTTGACGACAACGGCACGCTCATCCCCGAGCTGCAGGCGCTTGCGCCGAAGGGTCAGCGCCGCATGGGCGCGAACCCCCACGCAAACGGCGGGCTGCTGCTGCGCGAGCTGCGCATGCCGGACTTCCGCACGTATGAGCAGCCCGTGCCGGCGCCCGGCGCCGTCGAGGCGCAGGACATGACCGTGCTCGGCGCGTTCGTGCACGACATCATGCGCGAGAACATGGACGCGCGCAACTTCCGCATCTTCGCCCCCGACGAGACCGCCTCCAACCGCCTGAGTCCGGTGTTCGAGGTCACGGGCCGCCGCTGGGTCGCCGAGGCGACGGACAGCGACGAGTTTCTCGACCCCGACGGCCGCGTCATGGACTCCATGCTCTCGGAGCATATGTGCGAGGGCTGGCTCGAGGGCTACCTGCTCACCGGCCGCCACGGCTTTTTCAACAGCTACGAGGCCTTCATCCGCATCGTGGACTCCATGGTCGCGCAGCACGCCAAGTGGCTGAAAGTCTGCAACCAGCTGCCCTGGCGGCAGGACATCGCCTCGCTCAACTACGTGCTCGCCTCGAACGTGTGGCAGCAGGATCACAACGGCTTCACGCACCAGGACCCCGGCTTCCTCGACCACGTGGCGAATAAAAAGGCCGATGTCGTGCGCATCTATCTGCCGCCGGACGCAAACTGCCTCCTGAGCTGCTTTGACCACTGCATCCGCAGCCGGAACTATATCAACGTCATCGTGGCTTCCAAGCATCCGCGGCCGCAGTGGCTGACCATGGAGCAGGCCGTGCGCCACTGCACGCAGGGCGTGAGCATCTGGGAGTGGGCCAGCAGCGACCAAGGCGCGGAGCCCGACGTCGTCATGGCCTGCTGCGGCGACACGCCGACGCTCGAGACGCTCGCCGCCGTGACCATCCTGCGCGAGAAGCTGCCGGAGGTGCGCGTGCGTGTCGTGAACGTAGTTGACCTCATGAAGCTCCAGCCGCATTCCGACCACCCGCACGGTCTCACGGACGAGGACTATGACCTCATCTTCACGAAGGACAAGCCCGTCATCTTCGCCTTCCACGGCTACCCGAAGCTCATCCACGAGCTGACCTACACCCGCCGCAACCAGAACATGTTCGTCTGCGGCTACGTCGAGGAGGGCACGATCACGACACCGTTTGACATGCGCGTGCTCAATGAGCTTGACCGCTTCCACCTTGTCATCGATGTCGTCAAGCGCCTGCCCCAGCTCGGAAACCGCGGCGCCTACACCGTGCAGCAGATGCGCGACAAGCTCGTCGAGCACCGGCAGTACATCGCCGCGCACGGCGTCGACCTGCCCGAGATCGCCAACTGGCAGTGGACCGGCAGCACCAGCGCCGCCACGAGCTCCGAGCGCTGAGCGTGCCCGAGCGCGCCGAACGCCCCCATACCGAACACCAGCCGCCTGTCCCGGGATCGGGACAGGCGGCGTTTTAGACTGTCAAAAAGTATTACTTTTTGACAAAGAGATTTGCGGCCTGACTGCAGCGCACGCGCCGTCCGCCCATGGCGGACGGCGCGCACGTTTGCAGGCCGAGAAGTATTTTCTTCGCCGCACATGTCGCCGAAGAAAATGATTGGACTTCTTTGCGCCTGCGGGCGCAAACTCTGCGAGGCCTTTTTTGATAAGCCGGGACAGGCGGCGTTTCCGTTTTTGCATTTTCTCTCTTTTTCTCCCTTTTTCAAGGAAGGCGGCGCCGCATGGCGGAAGTTTTGGGACCAGAGGCACTGGCTTTTCTGCTCAGAAAAGCACGCGAAACTTTGTGCATAGTTACAGTTTTTTGTCGTTTTGCCTGTTAAAATTTAGATTTTTCGTTTCTCTCTTGTGCAACTTTTCCGATTCCGCTATAATAATGCCTTGAGGTGATTTTCATGTTCAAAATCGTGAATAACGAGAGATTATCTGACAATATGTTCCGCGTCACGTTCGAGGCCCCGCTCGTTGCCCGCAAGGCACAGCCGGGTCAGTTCCTGATGTTCCGCGTCGATGAGTTCGGCGAGCGCATGCCCATCACGATCTCTTCTTATGATCGCGAGGCCGGCACCGTGTCGGTCATCATGCAGCGCGTCGGCAGCACGACGGCTCTGCTCGCCGGCAAGAAGGCCGGAGACTATGTGGCAGACGTCGTCGGTCCGCTCGGCAACCCTGCCGAGTTTGACAATATGCACAAGGTCGTGGTCGTCGGCGGCGGCTCGGGCTGCGCCATCGCATGGCCGCAGGCCAAGGAGGCGCACCGCCTCGGCTGCGATGTCGACATCATCGCCGGCTTCCGCACCAAGGGCATCGTCGTGCTTGAGGAAGAGATGCGCGCCTGCTGCGATCATCTGTACATGATGACCGACGACGGCACCTACGGCGAGAAGGGCTTCACCACCGTCAAGCTCAAGGAGCTGCTCGAGAAGGCCAAGGCCGAGGGCAAGCAGTATGACCACTGCATCTGCATCGGCCCGCTGCCGATGATGAAGTTCGTGTGCCAGATCACGAAGGAATACGGCGTGGCAACGATGGTCGATATGAACTGCATCATGATCGACGGCTCCGGTATGTGCGGCGGCTGCCGTCTGACCGTGGACGGCAAGATGAAGTTCACCTGCGTCGACGGTCCGGAGTTTGACGGCCACCTTGTCGACTTTGACGAGGCGATCGCCCGCTCCAAGATCTATGAGGCACAGGAGCAGAAGGTGTTTGAGCGCCGCCACCACTACTGCAATCTGCAGGCCATGGCCGACGCTGAGGAAACCGCACGCGAAAAGGAGGAGAAGTAATCATGGCGAATATGTCTCCCACGAAAAATCCGATCCCGGAGCAGGATCCGAACGTCCGCAACAAAAACTTTGAAGAAGTCGCGCTTGGCTACACCGTCGAGATGGCGGTCGATGAGGCCAACCGCTGCCTGAATTGCCCGCGCCCGGCCTGCATGTCCGGCTGCCCGGTCAATGTCAAGATCCCGCAGTTCATCGCCTGCGTCCGTGAGCAGGACTTCAAGGGCGCTTACCACAAGATCCTTGAGGACAGCTCCCTGCCCGCCATCTGCGGTCGTGTCTGCCCGCAGGAGAAGCAGTGCGAGAGCAAGTGCGTGCGCGGCATCAAGGGCGAGCCCGTCGGCATCGGTCGTCTGGAGCGCTTCGTCGCCGACTGGAACCGCGAAAACGCCGACGAGATGCCCGAAAAGATCCAGACCAACGGTCACCGCGTCGCGGTCATCGGCTCCGGCCCGTCCGGCCTTGCCTGCGCGAGCGATCTGGCCAAGCTCGGCTATGATGTGACCGTCTACGAGCACTTCCACAAGGCCGGCGGCGTGCTGGCTTACGGCATCCCCGAGTTCCGTCTGCCGAAGGCCATCGTGCAGAAGGAGATCGACAAGCTCGTGGCCATGGGCGTCAACATCGTGTGCGACGCGACCATCGGCAAGTGCATGAGCATTGACGAGCTGCTCGGCAAGGACGCCGACAAGCTCCTCGGCGACGAGAAGTACGAGGCCGTGTTCATCGGCTCGGGCGCCGGTCTGCCGAAGTTCCAGAACATCCCGGGTCTGAGCTACTGCGGCGTGTTCTCCGCCAACGAGTTCCTCACCCGCATCAACCTCATGCACGCCTATGACGAGCGCTACGACACCCCGCTCATGCCCATCCACGTGACGGCCGTCGTCGGCGCCGGCAATGTCGCCATGGACGCCGCGCGCTGCGCCAAGCGTCTGGGTGCGGACGTGACGGTCGTGTACCGCCGCGGCGAGGAGGAGATCCCCGCCCGCAAGGAAGAGTACGAGCACGCAAAGGAAGAGGGCATCAACTTCCACCTGCTGTGCAACCCGGTCGAGATCCTGGCTGACGACAAGGGCTGGGTCCGCGGCCTCAAGTGCATCCGCATGGAGCTCGGCGAGCCCGACGAGAAGGGCCGCCGCCGTCCGATCGAAGTGCCGGGCAGCGAGTTTGAGATGGCCTGCGACTCCGTCATCATGGCGCTGGGCACCTCCCCCAACCCGCTGCTGCGCAAGGCGACGCCGGACCTCGAGTACAGCGATCGCGGCGGCATCGTCGTCAAGGACGACACCGTGACGACCATGAAGGCGTGTTCGCCGGCGGCGACGCCGTCACCGGTGCGGCCACCGTCATCAAGGCGATGGGTGCCGGCAAGAAGGCCGCGGCTGCCATCGACGCGTACATCAAGAGCAAGTAAGCACATATGTAAGATCAGCGGACATCCGACGGATGTCCGCTGATCGGTTTTAAAGGAAAAGCCTTCCCCACCAAGGGGAAGGCTTTTCTTTATGCCTGCGCGGGGAGATTGAGCACGAGGGCCAGAAACTCCAGCGGCGTGTCGCCGTCGTTGCGCAGGAAATGACTTTCGCCGTCACCCGTGAAAGTCACGGTACCGGCGTCCACGGTCGTCGTCTCACCGTTGCTGCGGTACGTGCCGTGCCCGGAGAGGAAGTAGTACACTTCATAGTTGCCGTGGTGGGTATGCTCGCCGACTTCGCAGCCGGGCTGCAGCACCATGCGGGCGCAGACCGTACCGGCGCCGAGCATCTCCTCCGGAGAGAGGATAGCATAGCGCTCGAGATGGCCGGCACCGCCTTTGAGGTGCTCAAGGCGCTCGGGCACATCGGGGAGCTTGCGGATGAATGCCATAGAGATCAGCCTCCTTTTTGGTTGTGCTATATTCGTAGCACACGGCTGCGAAAATTGCAACCATTTTTCGCGCGGAGGCCGGCAGGTTTCGTATTTTAAATATAAAAAATCCACGCGCTTGGCGTGGCATCATCCGGCTCTATGGCTTCTCACTTGTTACTGGGTTCCCAGCTGACATCCGAGAAGATCAGGTCGTCCAGGTCCTGGACTTGATTGGTACGCATAACGTTATCACGCTCCTTTCTTTTCAGTTGCTCTCAGTTTAGCAGATGATTTGCAGGATTGCAAGCGGTTTTTCAACAGTTTACACATATTTTACATATCGCTTTGCAGCACAACGCACAAATGACCGGGCGCTTCCTGCAGGAAGCGCCCGGGAAGCCTTCATTTATACAGATCCAGAAATTCCTCAAGGCAGAGGTTGTTTTCCATGATGTACGCCGCCGCCTCTTTGCCGACATAGCGGAAGTGCCACGGCTCGTACATGACGCCGGTGACGCTCTCCTTGTCGGCGGGATAGCGCAGGATGAAGCCGTACTCCTGACAGTGGGCATACATCCACTGGAAGAGGGCGGTCTTTTCCAGATCGCGTGTCTTGACCTCATAGAACTTGTCGGTGATGTCGGCGCACAGGCCGAGCTGATGCTCGCTCGTGCCGGGACGGGTAACGATGCGGGCGGCTGCGGCCTCGTCACCACCGCACTGCCCGACCTTGCGGGTGAAGAGGTACGACTGCTCGCTGTAGCTGCGGTACGTGCTCGACAGGCAAACGCTCAGCCCCTCGGCACGCGCGGCGGCGATGAATTCCTTGAGCGCGTCCACGGCGCGGCCGTCAAAATACCGGCCGCCCTCCAGCTCCGCCAAGTCCTCTGGTACGGCCTCGCCGATCGGGTTTTGCGCGTTGACGAGCGTGAGCTCCCAGCTGCCGGTGTTGACCTTCGGCAGGCCATTGTCCGGCTCGGGCGTGGGCGTGGGCGCAGCGGTCACGACCGGCGTGGGCGTTGCGGCGGCGGACTGCGCCGGAGTATCCATCGGCGGCAGCACGCGCAGCGCGACGATGGCGGTCAGCGCCAGAATGAGCGCGACACATAAAACGGTTTTGAGAGCTTTTCGCATCGTATCCCCACATCCTCAGTGACAGTTCTCGGCACAAAATGGCCGAAATTATGGTATCACGTTTCCGGCGGCGGGTCAATCCCAAAACCGCCGCTTGACACAAACCGCCGAAGCGGATAAACTGTCCGGGAAGGAGAGATGCCCCCATGCAACGTGATTGCTCCGGCCGCCCGCTGCGGCTGTTTTTGACTTTTTACCGGCCGCACCGGCGGCTGTTTGCGCTCGATCTGCTCTTTTCGCTGCTCTCATGCCTGGCGGATCTGGCGTTTCCCTATGTCTCGCGGCAGGCGATGCAGCACCTGCTGCCGCTGGGACTGTTCCGCACATTCTTCGCCATCATGGCGGCGCTTCTGGCGGCATACCTGCTCAAGGCCGTGTTCAAATACGCCGTGACCGTCATCGGCCACCAATGCGGCGTGCTCATCGAAGCGGATATGCGTCAGGAGCTCTTTGAGCATCTGCAGACGATGAGCTTCCGCTTCTTTGACTGCAACCGCACGGGCGTGCTCATGAGCCGCATGACGAGCGACCTCTTTTCCATTACGGAGCTGGCGCACCACGGGCCGGAGTATCTGCTCACGGCGGTGGTCACGCTCGGCGGCGCGCTCGCGATCCTGGCGCCGATCTGCTGGCAGCTCGCGCTCGTGCTGCTGCTGCTCGTGCCGCTGTCGCTGTGGATCACGATCCGCCAGCGCAAGCGCATGAACGACGCAAACGTCGCCGTCAAGCGCCGGCAGGCCGAGATCAACACCGTCATCGAGTCCGGCATCTCCGGCGTGCGCACAGCCAAGGCGTTCACGAACGAGGCCGTCGAGCGCGAGAAGTTTCTCGCCTGCAACGACCGCTACAAGCACAGCAAGACCGACTGGTACCGCGCCATGGGCGTGTTTCAGGGCGGGATGGAGTTTACGATGTCGGCCATGCAGGTCGTAGTCATCGCGATCGGCGGCGCGTTCATCATGCGCGGTCAGATCGACTACATCGACCTCATCACATTCTCGCTGTACGTGACGACGTTCATCTCACCCATCCGCACGCTGGTGAACTTCATGGAGGTGTTCACCGATGGCACGGCCGGCTTCCAGCGCTTTCTGGAGCTGATGCGCGTGCAGCCCGACATTGCCGACGCGCCGGACGCCAGACCCCTGCCGCCGGTGCGCGGGCAGGTGGACTATAACGACGTGCGCTTCGACTACACCGAGGGCGCGACCGTGCTCTCGCACGTGGATCTGCACATTGCGCCAGGCGAGACACTGGCCGTCGTCGGTCCGTCGGGCGGCGGCAAGACGACGCTGTGCCAGCTGCTGCCGCGGTTTTACGATGTCACGTCCGGCTCGGTGTGCATCGACGGCATCGACGTGCGCACCGTGACGCAGGCGTCGCTGCGCCGCTGCGTCGGCGTGCTGCAGCAGGAGGTCTTCCTCTTTGCCGACACCATCCGCGAAAACATCCGCTACGGCCGCCCCGACGCCACCGACGCCGAGATCGAGCAGGCCGCGCGCTATGCCGAGATCGACCGCGAGATCCGCGCCATGCCCGACGGCTACGACACCTATGTCGGCGAGCGCGGCGTCATGCTCTCCGGCGGACAGAAGCAGCGGCTGAGCATCGCGCGCCTGTTTCTGAAAAACCCGCAGATCCTCATCCTCGACGAGGCCACGAGCGCGCTCGACTCCGTGACCGAGCAGCGCATCCAGAACGCGCTCGACACGCTCGCCCGCGGCCGCACGTGCATCATCATCGCCCACCGGCTGAGCACCGTACAGGGTGCCGACCGCGTCGCCGTGATCGACGGCGCGCGTGTCTGCGAGCAGGGCACACCCGCCGAGCTCATCGCGCGCGACGGCAAATACGCAGCGCTCTGCCGCGCACAGCACCTTATTTAAATACAGACGCCAAGCGCGCCGGATCGTGTGATCCGGCGCGCTTTTTCCGTCTGAAACTCAGTCCCCGATGTAAGTAAAGCGGCGCACGACCTGCCCGTCGCGCTCGATCTGCTCGTCCCACATGGCGGCGGGGGGCGCACCCAGAGCCCGCGCTCCCCCATAGAGCGCGCGGTAGACGACCATGGGCTCGAGCGTCTCCGAATGCGTGGCGACAAACAGCAGTTCATACTCCCTGCCCTTGAAGTGGCGGTAGCGCCCGGGGCGCAGCGTCTGCGGCGCGCTCATGCCTTGTCCTCCGGCATGCCGAAGCTCTGGATGAGCAGGCGCGTGAGCGCGTGCGCACCGTCACGCGTGAGCATGATGCTCGCGACCTCATCGACCGTCTTTTCCGGCATATCGATCAGTCCCTTTGGCTGGGGCGTGTAGTTGTGCTGCACATACATATGGTAGAAGCTCAGCGAGCACTCTGAGCGGTTGTCGTTGACCGAGACGTTGAACACATTGGCAAACTGGGGCTTCATATCGCCACCTCCTGTAACCTTTCTGCGCCCATTATACCACAGTGCGCGCGAAACCACCGCGTCAATTTTTGCACGTTTTCCAGAAAACTGTCCAAAAACTATTGCGGCATCAGACACATCGTCGTATAATGTGACCATCCAAATGCGAATTTTTTCACATGGAGGGAAGCGTAGATTGAAAGACCTGAAGCATCTTTACGAATTTGAAAAGCTGCTCGAGAGTGCCAACAACGCACTCGTACAGCAGGCGTGTGCCGAGGGGAAGCACGCGCTGGCCTACACCTGCTACCACATGCCGGAGGTGCTGCTCAACACCGGAAACTGCTTTTCGGTGCGCCTGCGCGCACCGCTGACGGGGTCGCTGGACATCTCGTCGTACTACATGTCAAACTTCATCTGCGACTACTGCAAGTCACTGCTGGAGCGCGGCATCGAGGGCGGCTACAACTTCCTGTCCGGCCTGATGGGGACGGAGACGTGTTCGGAGATGAACCGCGCGCTTGAGCACTTCGAGCTGCTGCGGCTCGTGGACAACGAGCAGTTTTTCGTGACCTTTCTCGACATGCCCTTCAAGGTCACGGAAAACACCGTGCGCCACTACGTCGATCAGCTCCGGCGTAAGGTGCTCACGCCGCTGCAGGAGGTCTACGGTGTGGACGTGTCGGACGATGCGCTGCGCAAGGCGGTCGCCGAGCACAACGAGGTCTGCCGCATCCTGACCGAGATCGGTCAGTTCCGCAAGGAGGAAAACCCGCGCATCACGGGCTATGAGTACCACATTCTGAACCTTGTGAGCTACTGCTGCCCGAAATATCTCATCGTCGGCAAGCTGCGCGAGACGCTCGAGGAGCTGCGCCAGCGCGAGCCCGATGTAAAGCCGCGCTTTCGCGTGAAGATCGCCGTCGTCGGCAGCGAGATCGACGACCCCGGCTTCACCAAGCTCGTCGAGGATGCGGGCGCGCTCGTCGTGGTCGACCGTTTCTGCTTCGGCTCGACGCCGGGGCGCGAGGAAATTCATCTCGACCCCGACCTGCCGGTGCTCGAGAGCATCGCGCGCCACTACCTCAACACCAGTCAGTGCCCGCGCTTCATGCAGCGCGAGAAGGTCGACGGCCGCTGGCAGCTCGTGCGCGACCTGTGCGCGGGAGTATCACGCGCAGGGCGTGCTGTACGAGCAGCTCAAGTTCTGCGAGTACTGGGGCTATGAGCGCGCGCTGGCAAGCCATGTCGTCACGCGCGAATTCGGCATTCCGTCCGTCGCGGTCGACCGCCAGAACGCCACCGGCGGCAGCGGCCAGCTGCGCACGCGCGTGCAGGCGTTCGTCGAGAGTCTGGAGATCAAGCAGCTCCAGACACAGAGAGGAGGCAAGTGACCATGGGTGAACAAAAACGCTCCCTGCGGGAATTTCTCCGCCACGTCAATGACTACACCTACCGCTTCGACCCGGAAAAGGGGCGGTTTCGCTACCGCGAGCTGCGCGGCGTGCGCGACACGGCGTTTGACTTTTATATGTGGCTCAAGTGCTGGAAGGACATGATCGTCTTTGTGGCCAAGTGTCCGGTGTCGGCTGTGCGCGCGCTGTTTCGCTATCAGTGGTTTTCCACCTACCTGACCTACCCGAACTTTGTCGACCGCGGCACGCTCGGTATGCGCGGCAACCAGCTGCGCATGGCGCGCGCCCAATATGACCGCATCGTGAAAAAGGCCACCGACCTGCTGCGCATCTCGTTCGTGGCAGACGAGCATTTCCACCCCGGCAACAAGCTCTCGAAGAAGATCGTGCTCTTTGACGAGCTCGTCCCCGGACAGATCATGGCCGGCTTCCCGAACCTCATCTACCTGCCGGCGCAGGTGCTGCCGGTGTTTCTGTGCTCGATCCTCAACCAGCAGATCACGCCGCCGTATCTCGACGCAGCCGAAAACTTCGGCATCCCGGCCGACGTCTGCCCCCTGCCCTCGGCCGAGGCCGGCTGCGCCCTGCGCGACGAGTATCCCAAGCTCGGCACGTGCTTTGTCGCCTGCAACATGCCGTGCGACGGCAGCGTCGCCACGACGTCGTATCAGGACCGGTATTTTAACCTCCCGACGTACTATTACGGCGTGCCCATCCGCTACAACGAGGACGCGGTGCAGGATTACGCTGTCGAGGAGCTGCGCGGGCTCATCCGCTTCATCGAGGAGCAGACCGGCGAGGCCTTCGACTGGGACGCGTTTTTCCGCGCCATGAAGATCTACAACCGTGAGACGGAGTACGAGCTGCAAAAGTGGGAGGTCAACCGCACGCCCTATCCGCAGATGACCGGCGAGACGTTCTGGATCTACCGTATGTTTTTCTATCATCTCTCGGGCGGCATGGATCCGCGCTTTCTCGACACCGACCGCCGCGTCAACCGCATCATGATGCGCGGCTACCGGCAGAAAAAGCCCTGCGCGCCCGCAATGCGCCACCGCTGCGTCGAGTGGTCGTGCCCGGCAAACTTCTACCCCGACTTCTCCGTCTGGGCGGAAAACTGCTGGGGCATCAACGTCGTGGCAAGCATGGAGTCGCTCATCTCCGACATCATCATCGACACCGAAGACCCCGACCGGGCGCTGGCCGATCTCGCGCGCAGCTACCAGCGCACCACCATGCGCAAGCACACCAAGGGCGGCTACGCAAACGTGCTCGACGAGCTGTGGGTCGTCTGCAAGCAGTACAACGCCGACATGGTGCTCATGTATGACCAGATCTCCTGCAAGGGCATGGACGGTCTGCGCGGCGTGTTTGAGGAGCAGGCGGCTGCGCGCGGCGTGCATATGCTCTGGGTCGCGCAGGATCTGCTCGATTCGCGCACGATCTCCAAGCGCGATATGCGCCGTCAGGTCAACCTCTATATGCAGACCGTCATGGGCGAGGAGCCGGTGCGCCCCGACCTCGTGGACTTTGACGATGCGCTGACGTGGTAAAAGCAAATCCATCGAGAACCACTTCGTTGGGTTCTCGGCAAAATGCAAAGCCCTTTTTAAACACGCAAACTCCCCGCCCGAAGGCGGGGAGTTTTTGCAGGCCGTTACAAAAGGCTCGCAGAGTTTGCGTCCGCAGATGAAAAAAATTCCAATCATTTTCTCCGGCGGCGTGTACGTCGGAGAAAATACATTTCGGCTCGCAAACGTGCGAGTTGTGCGCTGACGGTGCACAGCTCGTGCGATGCAGCGAGCCGCAGTCCCTTCAAACGAGAGCCCAACGCAGTGGGTCTCGTTTGAGCGCGTGCCAAAACGCTTTTTGGCACGCGCGATCATGTCTGCGGCTGCTTTTTGATGTCAAACCGCCACACGGCCACAACGTAGGACACGAAGGCGATGGCCTCGATGACCATGCACGAATACGAGCGCGCAAGGATGTCATACGTGAACCAGAACGGCGAATTGGTCAGATAGAGCAGGCGCGTGCGGCGCATATCGCGCGTCCAGAGCGCGATGGTCGTCATGCTCATGGCGATGCCGGGCAGCAGACTCCTCGGTCCGTCCCACGTAAGGACGGTGTTGACGACGTATAGCGCCAGAAACGCCCACAGCCACGCGCGGCTCTTGGCCCACTTGCGGTCGTTGAAGTAAAACACGACGCTGCGCGCAAACGACAGAATGTTGATGGTCGCGGCGGTCATCGCGCCGAGCAGCCCATAGTGCACGATCCACATCAGGCAGGCGGTCGCCTGCGCCGCGAGGATGACGCGGCGGTTATTGAATTGCACCGAGATAAACACGATCAGGCTGCCGAGCAGACCCAGCGCCTGGTTGAGCCAGAAATCCATGTGCCACACCCTTTCTTCCCGCGGGAAAGAGGATTGTAACATATAAGCGCTGAAAAGGCAAGCCTTCCCGTGCGGTTTTTTCGCGTCTCCCGCACGGTACAGGCCTTGACAACTGTCCCAAAAACGGCTACGCTATTTTCATCCCATCGATTTTTCAAGAAAGAAGAATGTCCATGTCCCCCGCGCCACGCGGCCAAAACGCCAGAAACATCGCCCTGCGCTATCTCTTTTTCACGCTCGGCCTGCTCACCAACTCGTTCGGCATCGCCTTCATCACAAAGAGCAGCCTCGGCACGTCGCAGATCTCGAGCCTGCCGTACGTGCTCAGTCTGCGCTTCCCGTTGAGCTTCGGCGGCTTCACCTTTATTATGAACACAGTGTTTATCCTGATCCAGATCGCCATCCAGCGGCGGAATTTCCCGCCCGTGCAGCTGCTGCAGATCGCGGCGAACGTGCTCTTCAGTGCCTTCCTCGACGTGAGCATGGCCGCGCTGAGCTGGCTGCACCCGGCCGGGTGGTTCGCGCGCGGCGGGTGCATGCTGCTCGGCTGCGTCATCCTCGCCTGCGGCATCAGCATCGAGATCGCGCCGGACGTCATCACCGTGCCCGGCGAGGGGCTCGTGCGCGTGCTCGCACAGGCGACGGGCAAGGACTTCGGCCGCGTGAAGCTCGTATTCGACGTGACGCTCATCGTCATCGCATCCGCGCTGTCACTGCTGTTTTTCCGACGGCTGCAGGGCGTTGGCATCGGCACGGTCGTGTCAGCGTTGGTCGTCGGGCCGCTCGTGTCGCTGTTCGGGCGCGTACTGCCGGGCCTCGGCCGCATCCGCGCGCTGCGTATCTGAATACACAAAGAAGCACCCTCATGTGCAGGGTGCTTCTTCCTATTTAAATGGTATTCCTCAGAACAACGCGGCGAGCTGCTGCCACACCGGCAGCCCCACGAGCCAGCGGATGACCGGCACGAACAGCAGCGCCGGCAGATAGTCCGCCACCTTGATCTTCGTGGCACCGGTCTGATTGAGACCGATGGCCGCCACGAGCAGGGAACCCGCGCACGTGAGGTCTGCGACCGCCGCCTCCGAGAGCAGCGGCGCGATCGCCCCGGCCAGCAGTGTGAGCGTCCCCTCGACCACGAGCACCGCCGCACCCGCGAGCATCACGCCCGCGCCGAGCGTCGTGGCCATCATGGCGCAGAAGACAAGGTCGATCATCGACTTGGTGAACAGGATGCTGTTGTCGCCGCGGATGCCGGCATCGAGCGAGCCGTTGACCGCCATCGCACCGATGCAGCACAGGAGGCTCGCCGTGACGAAGCCCTCGGCCAGCGACGGGCCGCCCTCATGCCGGTGAACGTGCGCCTCGACCCAGGTGCCGAGGCGGTGGATCGAGCCGTCGATATTCAGCAGCGCACCGACCGCCGCGCCAAGCGTCATGGACACGATGACGATCAGAATGCTCCGGCACGCACTCGCACCCGAAATGCCGATATACAGCACGCACAGCCCAAGGCCGACCATGACCGTTTTGCTCACGCGCTCGGGGATGCCCCGCCGAAACAGCAGGCCGATTGCCCCGCCGCCCACAATGGCCAGCGCGTTGACAACAGCGCCCGTCAGACTCATATCCGATCCGCTCCTTCCCGCCGCGCCGCCTTATTTAAATAAGGTATTATCCACCGGACACGGTTTGATCAAAAATGCACCGTTTAAGATAGCACAACCAGGCGGCCGTGTAAACACACGCGCGCAAAAAATTTCAGCCGCGCACGTTCGGGATCGACGCCTTGAGCTCACTGAGAAACATCTGTCCGGCGGTGGACAGGCCGGTCTTCTGCTTATAGACGACACCGACGGTACGCTGCAGCTCCGGCGAAAGGCGGCGCGCGATGACACGCCGGCCGCTGCGGCGCAGCACCGCCTCCGGCAGGATGGACACGCCGAGGTTGTTCTCGACCAGGTTCAGGATCGTGTAGTCATCGGCCACGCGATACTGGACGTTGATCTGCGGATGGCGCGTGAGCAGGTCACGGATGCAGCCGCCGCCGCGCCCCTCCTCGAGAAGAATGAAAGGCTCAGCCGCGAGCTCGTCGACCTGAATGAAGATGTTCTCGCCCAGCGGATGCCCCTCGGGCAGCACGGCAAGCATGGTGTCCTGATAGATCGGCTCGCACGGAAATGGGGTCGTGCGCAGCATATCCGTGAAGCCGAAGTCGACCACGCCCTCGCGCACCCAGTCCTCGATCTCATAATACAGCCCCTGATAGAGCTCGAAGCGGATGCCGCTGTGCAGGCGGCGAAAGCGCTCCATGGCCGGCGGCAGCAGATAGCTCGACACGCTCGTGAACGTGCCGAGACGGATCGTGCCCTGCTCCAGACCGCTGAAGCCCGCCGCCTGCGACTGAAGCATCCGGTAGGCGTTGACCGTGTCGCGGATGTACGGCAGCAGGTGCCGTCCCTCATAGGTGAGCGCCACACCCGAGCGCGAACGCACCAGCAGCGTCACCCCCAGCTCCTCCTCCAGCGACTTGATCATCTGGCTCACGGCCGACTGCGTGTAGCCGAGATCGCGCGCAGCATCGGAAAAGCTGTTGCGCTCAAAGACCTTCAAAAATGCGATATACCGGTTCATAAGCACCCCTCACGGATAAGAAACGCTAATTTAACTATCAGAATTATTTGCTTTACTTATCTATAACGGCATTATATAATGGGCACTGTCAGATAGCAAGTGCAATTTTTCGTGACCGCACACGATTTTTGCAGTGCGCCGACAACCACGCAAATTCTCTCCAAGCAACATGATAATTCCTTTTTCCAACTCCATTTCTCCTATGGAAACACCCCTGCCGGTTTGTCCGTTCCGGCAGGGGTGTTTTCCGTTTTGTGTGGGGAAAGCGGCGCTCAGTCCGTGACCGTGACGGCGGCAGTCGTGCCGGAGGCGCGGATGGCGTCGGCCTGCAGGGCGTCGGTCGTGACGGTCTGCAGCGGCAGGCTGCCGAGTGCCGACCAGTCGAGCGCGCCGGAAACATCGCGCAGCGTCAGCTCCGTGAGCCCGGTGAAGCCATCCAGACCGGACGTGCTGTCGAGCTCGCAGCGGATGAGCGTGAGCGATGTGATCGCCCGCTCACGGTCAAAGCTGTGGAAGAAATCGCCCCGCAGGTCGCAGTCCACAAGCGTGACGCGCGTGAGCGAGGATTTGTGCAGCGGGATCAGCAGCTCGCGGCGCGTGCAGTGCGAGAGCGTGATGTCCTGCAGCTTTGTCAGCGCGCGCAGCTCGGACAGGTCCGACACGTTTGCACCGTTGAGGTGCAGCGTGCGCACATTCAGGCAGCGGCCGAGCCCCGTCAGATCCGTGACGGCGTTGCCGTCGGCCAGCAGCGCCGTGAGCTTTGGCAGCTGCTCGATGCCCGCCAGACTCGTGAGCCGGTTGGCACTGACATCGAACACCTCCACACCGCAGGCGGGCAGGCTCTCGAGCGTGGTCAGCGACTGAAATTCGAGCGCGAGCTCGCGCAGGCTCGGAAAATACGCGAGGTCGGACAGCTCGCGGATGTCCCCGCGCTGCACGGTTATGCTCTGTCCGGACGGGTCGACGACCTCCGCCGTCTCGACACCGGCAGCCGCCGCATCCACGCCCTGCTGCGGGGCGGCAAACCAGTACCGGTCGCCGCAGACGTACAGTGCCGTGAGGCCCTTGAGGTCCGCGACCGTGAGCTCACCCTCGGGCTTTCCGGCATATTCGCGCGCGGCCCGCTCAAGCAGGGGGTTCTGGAATGCGGCCACCGTGTCGTCCGGCAGCATCTGCACCGCGACGGTCCTGGCCATGAAACGGTAGAGCAGGCCCGTGAAGTGGCCGACGATGCCCGCCGCGATCAGGCAGCCGGCGAGTACGACCGCGATGATCGCCGCCGCGATGCCGCGCTTTTTCTTCGCGCGCTCCGGCTTCGGCGCTTTGGCGGGTCTTTCCCGACGGGGCTTTTCGGCGCGCGGCTTTTTCTCTTTCTTCTTTTTCGCCCGCGGCAGCGCGGCGGGTGCCTCTGGCGGCAGCTCCGGCGCTTCGCCCGCAAATTTGTCCGCGTCGAGCAGCTCGGCCGAGAAGAGCTTGTCGTAGAAATATTCCTCGCTCGGGTAGGTGTACTTCATGAGCGCGAAGAGGTTGCCGATCTGCATCTCCATGCCCGGGGAGAGCTCCGTCTGCTCGAGGTAGACGTTGATGACGGGCTTTTTCTTCGTCAGGGCATAGTGCATCTCCTTGCGGCAGTTGTCCGAGCGCAGATACGCCGGGGACAAGAACGCCAGCACGAGCTGCGCGCGCTCGAGGTGCGACGCGATGCTCTCCGGCCACTCGCTGCCGGCCTCGATGCCCTCGTCATACCAGACGCGAAAGCCGCGCGATTGCAGCGTGCCGATGATCTCGAGCACGGCCGCGTCGTTCTTGTGCGCGTAGCTGACGAAGATGTACGGCTGTGTGCCCTCGTAGGGGCGCAGAAGTGTTCTCAAAAAACCACCTCCGAAAAAATCGAAAAACGACTGGATTCTGTTAGTGTATCACACACCTCCGCGCCCGGCAAGAGTCTTGACGCCAGCGAGATAGGCATACGGCACGCACAGATCCCCCCGACCGGAGCCGAGGGCGATGTCCGGCTTGCGCAGGCCGTGATAGTCCGACCCGCCGGTCGGCACGAGACCGAAGTGCCCGGCCAGCGCCTGCGCCGCCGCCGTCTGCTCGGGTGTATAGGTCGTGTAGCGCACCTCGAGCCCGAGCGCCCCGGCGTCCGCCGCCGCGGCGAGCAGGGCAGTACGCTGCGCGTCGTCAAAGCGGTACTTGAACAGATGCGCCACGACCGGCACGCCGCCCGCCGCGCGCAGCGCGCGGACGGAATCCTCGAGCGGAATGTTGTAGCGCGGGACATAAAAGCGCTTGCCCCGGCCGAGCAGACCGCGCATCCCGTCGGACACCGTGGGGATGCAGCCGCGCTGCACGAGCAGCGCCGCGATGTGCGGCCGGCCGAGCACCGTCTGCCCCGGAAACGCCGCATGCAGCTCCGCCATCGTGATGGGGTAGCCCGCGTCGTGCAGGCGCTGCACCATGGTCTCGTTGCGGGCATTTCGCTCGTCGGTCGCGCGGGTCATAAGTGCGCGCAGCGCGGCGTTGTCCGTGTCCATATAGTAGCCGAGCAGGTGCACCTCCTCACCGCCCCACACGGTGGACAGCTCCACGCCCGGCACGACCTCGATGCCGCGCGCCGTCCCCGCCGCAAGCGCCTCGGGCAGTCCGGCAAACGTGTCGTGATCCGTGATCGCCACGGCGCGCAGTCCGGCTGCCGCTGCCTTGCGCACGACGGTCTCCGGTGCGTCCGAGCCGTCGGACGCGAGCGTGTGCACATGCAGATCAATCCGCTCCATGGCGCACCTCCAGCCCGTCCGGCAGCGCGTCGCCCTGCCAGAGGACAAAGACCGTGCCGTCCGCAACATGCACCGACGCCTCCGCACCGGTGAAGGAGTTGCTCACACCGAGCGGCATGGCGCAGGTGAGCGTCGCATCCGTGACCTCGTAGAGCAGGCCGCGCAGCGTAACGCCGCGCGCAGCGTCGCCGCTGCTGAACACCGAGACCGTACCCTCCATACCGGCGGGAAAGGTCAGCGTGCCGTTTTGCACCGCCGTGACCACCCAGCCGCAGCCGATGAGCCAGCCCTGCGCGCCCGCGTCCGTGAGGCCGCGCAGCGTCTGAAAGCTTGCGATCGTCTGGTCGATGCGGCCGCCGAGCGCCCCCGCCATCACGAGCCGCCGGTAGCCATGCCCAAGCGCCCAGCGCACGGCGAGACCGAGGTCGGTGTCGTCCTTCATGACCGGGTGCGTCTCCACGTTCGGGTGCTCCGGCCGGTAACCGAGCGAGTCAAAGTCACCCATGACGAAGTCCGGCTCGATGCCGCGCGCACGCAGCGAGCGGTAGCCGCCGTCGGCCGCGATGATATAGTCGCCCGCGCACGGGCTCAGGCGCACGCCCTCAAGACTGGCCGCGCCGACGATATAACAAGTATTTTCCAAATTCATTCCAGCTTTCCTGAATTTTCGCCCGTTATTGTATCACATTCTGCGCACCGAGAAAAGAATTGCGTGTAAATTACCTGTGCGTGCATTTGTTAGATTTTAAACTCGTCGAAAATCAAAAATTTTATTTCTATTGTTACTGATATATGATATAATTCCAGCATTGGCATCGCAGCGAAGCGCGTTTTTTTACTGCTGCCGCCCATCTCTGCGGCCCGCCGCAGTCAGAAAGGAGACACGACCGTGTCAGAAAAAGTTTTCAACAAGGTCCTTGCTGCCAACCGCGGCGAGATCGCGGTGCGTATCTTCCGCGCGTGCTATGACCTCGGCATCCACACCGTGGCCATGTACTCCAAGGAAGACGAACTGAGCATGTTCCGCACCCGTGCCGACGAGGCATATCTCGTCGGCGAGAACAAGAGCCCTCTGGGTGCGTATCTCGACATCCCCGAGATCATCGATCTGGCCAAGCGCCGCGGCGTCGACGCCATCCACCCGGGCTACGGCTTCCTGTCCGAGAATGCGGACTTTGCCCGCGCCTGCGAAGCGGCCGGCATCACGTTCATCGGCCCCCCGAGCGACGTGCTCGGCAAGATGGGCGACAAGCTCTCGGCCAAGCAGATCGCTATGGAGTGCGGCGTGCCGGTCATCCCCGGCTGCTCCGAGCCTCTGCGCGACGGGCAGGAGGCGCTCGAGAAGGCCATCAGTTTCGGCTTCCCCGTCATCCTCAAGGCGGCGGCCGGCGGCGGCGGCCGCGGCATGCGCCTGTGCGAAATGCCCGAGGACGTTATCCCCGCGTTCGAGCTCGTCAAGAGCGAGGCACGCAAGGCCTTCGGCAATGACGACATCTTCATGGAGAAGTATCTGGTGGAGCCCAAGCACATCGAGGTGCAGATCCTGGCCGACCAGTACGGCAACGTCCGTCACCTGGGCGAGCGCGACTGCTCCCTGCAGCGCCGCTACCAGAAGGTCGTCGAGTTTGCGCCCGCGTGGAGCGTGCCCGAGAGCATCCGCGAGCAGCTGCACGCCGACGCCGTGAAGATCGCCGAGGCCGTCGGCTATGTCAACGCCGGCACGGTGGAGTTCCTCGTCGACCGCGACGGCAACCACTACTTCATCGAGATGAACCCCCGCATTCAGGTCGAGCACACCGTCACCGAGATGGTCACGAGCATCGACCTCGTGCGTGCGCAGATCCTCATCGCCGAGGGGCAGCCGATCAGCCACCCGGAGATCGGTCTCGGCGACCAGAACAACCTCAAGGTCAACGGCTACGCCATCCAGTGCCGCGTGACCACCGAGGACCCGGCCAACAACTTCGCGCCCGACAACGGCAAGATCGAGGCCTACCGCTCCGGCGGCGGCTTCGGCGTGCGTCTCGACGGCGGCAACGTCGGCACGGGCTCGATCATCTCGCCGTACTATGACTCCCTGCTTGTCAAGGTCACGAGCTGGGACTGCACCTTCCCCGCCGTCTGCCGCAAGGCCACCCGCGCCATCAATGAAGAGCACGTGCGCGGCGTCAAGACGAACATCCCGTTTGTGACGAACATCCTCACGCACCCGACCTTCGTCGCCGGCAAGTGCCACACGAAGTTCATCGACGAGACGCCGGAGCTGTTCGAGTTCACCGAATCGCGCGACCGCGCGACCCGCGTGCTCAAATACATCGCCAACATTCAGGTCAACAATCCCGACGCCAAGCGCCACCAGTACGACACGCCGCGCTTCCCGAAGGCGCAGCGTGAGGTCACGAAGCAGGACGGGCTCAAGCTCCTGCTCGACACCGACGGCCCCGAGGCCGTGAAGGAATGGGTTCTCGGCCAGAAGAAGCTGCTCATCACCGACACGACGATGCGCGATGCGCACCAGTCGCTGCTGAGCACCCGCCTGCGCACCCGCGACATGCTCAAGGGCGCCGACGGCACGGCCGACATCCTCGCCGACTGCTTCTCGCTCGAGATGTGGGGCGGCGCGACGTTTGACACCGCCTACCGCTTCCTCCACGAGTCCCCGTGGGAGCGTCTGGAGATGCTGCGTGAGAAGATCCCGAACATCCCGTTCCAGATGCTGCTGCGCGGCTCGAACCTCGTCGGCTATGCGAGCTATCCGGACAACCTCGTGCGCGCCTTCATCGCCGAGTCCGCCCGCGAGGGCATCGACGTGTTCCGCGTGTTCGACTCGCTCAACTGGATGCCGAACATGGAGACCGCCATGGACGAGGTCCTGCGCCAGGGCAAGTTCCTCGAGGGCACCGTGTGCTACACCGGCGACATCCTCGACCCGACGCGCGACCGCTACACGCTGAAATACTACGTGGACTTTGCCAAGGAGCTCGAGCGCCGCGGCGCACATATGCTGGCCATCAAGGACATGTCCGGCCTGCTGAAGCCCTACGCCGCCAAGAAGCTGGTCTCCACCCTCAAGCAGGAGATCGGCATCCCCATCCACCTGCACACCCACAACACCACCGACAACCAGATCGCGACCTACCTCATGGCGGCCGAGGCCGGTGTGGACGTGGTCGACACCGCCATCGGACCGCTGGCCAACCTCACGAGCCAGCCGTCGATGAACGCGCTCGTCGAGTCCCTGCGCGGTCAGGAGCGCGACACCGGCTTCGACCCGCAGCGCCTGCAGGAGCTGGCCGATTACTGGGCCGACGTGCGCCTGCGCTATGAGAGCTTCGACAAGGGCCTCAAGGTCCCCGTCACCGACATCTACCGCTATGAGATCCCCGGCGGCCAGTACACGAACCTGCAGCCGCAGGTCGAGTCGCTCGGCCTCGGCCACCGCTTCGCGGAGGTCAAGGAGATGTACCGCACCGTCAACCTCATGCTCGGCGACATCATCAAGGTCACGCCGTCGTCCAAGATGGTCGGCGACCTCGCGATCTTCATGGTGCAGAACGACCTCACGCCCGAGAACATCGTCGAAAAGGGCGAGCACCTCGCCTTCCCCGACAGCGTCGTGAGCTACTTCAAGGGCATGATGGGCCAGCCGCCCTGCGGCTTCCCGAAGGATCTGCAGCGCGTCGTGCTCAAGGGCGAGAAGCCCATCACCGGCCGCCCCGGCGACCTGCTGCCGCCCGTGGACTGGGATCAGCTGCGCAGCGAGATCCGCAAGTTCTACCCGAACTATGAGGAGCCGCGCTCGCTCATCTCGTTTGCCATGTATCCGAAGGTCTATGAGGAGTACATCCGTCACCGCAAGGAGTACGGCTACATCATGCGCATGGGCAGCCACGTGTTCTTCAACGGCATGGCCATCGGCGAGATGAACAAGATCAACATCGAGGACGGCAAGACCCTTATGATCAAGTACATCGGCCTCGGCGACCGCAACGACGACGGCACGCGCAACGTGCAGTTTGAGCTCAACGGCATGCGCCGCGAGGTCTCCGTGCCCGACCCGACCGCGACCGATTCGGCCAAGACCGTCGTCATGGCCGACCCGAACGACAAGAGCCAGGCCGGCGCGTCCATCCCGGGCATGGTGTCGAAGGTCAACGTCAAGCCCGGCGACCAGGTCAAGGTCAACGACGTGCTCGCCGTGATCGAGGCCATGAAGATGGAGACGAGCGTCGTCGCCCGCATGGACGGCACGGTCGACGAAGTCTTTGTCAAGGGCGGCCAGTCGGTCAAGGCCGGCGAGCTGCTGCTGACGATCAAGTAAATCACCCCGGTTTTTCATGCGGAGCGCACCCTCGTGCGCTCCGCATTTTTGTGCCCGTCAAAAAGGATTCCTTTTTGACAAAAGGCCGGCAGTCTGCTGCGCGCATAATTTGTGCGCCGCAGTTACCACTTTGCGCTTTTTGTTCCCATCCGCGCCGAAAGGCTGGAAAAGTCCGCATAGCTATGTTAATATAGACAAATATGAAATGAATCCGGGTTTTCCGCCCACAGGCATTCATGAGAGGAGTTTTTTTCATGCTTGTGCCCTATTCCTGGTTCCAGATCCTCTGGTACTTCTACATTTACGGTTTTCTCGGCTGGTGCTCCGAGGTGGCCTTCGCCGCCGTCGCGCACGGCAAGTTTGTCAACCGCGGCTTCGTCAACGGCCCCATCTGCTCGATCTACGGCTTCGGCGTCATGAGCGCGCTGCTCGTGCTCGGGCCGCTCAAGAGCAGCCTCTGGCTGCTGTTCGGCGGCAGCGTGCTGTTTACGAGCGCCATTGAATACCTCACCGGCTGGGTGCTGGAAAAGGTGTTCCACGACAAGTGGTGGGATTACTCCAAGCGTCCGCTGAACATCAAGGGCTACGTGTGTCTGGAGTTCTCAGTGCTGTGGGGACTGGCGTGCGTGTTCGTGGTCGACGTGTTCCAGCCGCTCGTGGCCAAAGTCGTCGACCTCATCCCGAAAAAGCTCGGCTGGGTGCTGCTCGGCACATTCAGCGCACTGTGGATCGCGGACAACATCATCACCGCCATGGAGATCCGCAAGCTGCCCAAGAAGCTGCGTGCCCTGCAGGCCATCGAGGATTCGCTTACGGCCATCTCCGACGAGATCGGCGAGGAGATCTATATCCGCGCCTCGGACGCGAAGGACCGCGGCATGGAGGTTTACACCGGTATGAAGGAAAAGAGCACGGAGCTTGCACAAAAGCGCGCCGAGGCCTCGATCGAGCGCCGCAGCGAGCTGCTGGCGCGCCGCAGTGAACTGCTGCAGCGCCGCGAGGAGATCCTCAGCCACCGCAACATCGTGCACGAGCGTATCGCGCAGGCGTTCCCGGCGCTGCGCTCCGGCCAGACCAACGGCCGCGCCTTTACGCGTGTGCATGAGCACGCACAGCGCCGCAAGGAGCTGACCAAGGCCGTCAAGGCGAAGGCCAAGGCGCTCAAGAACAAAGCAAAAGACCGTACCTGACCATCCGGCAGGACACAGAAAGAAGAAGAACCATGAATCTCTATCTGATCGGACATGACTACCGCTACGCGGCGGAGCAGATGCTCCTGACGCTGTTTCCCGACGAACGCCCGGAGTATCCGGACGGACGGCCGACCGGCGACCGCGCAGAGCTGCGGCTCATGTCCGGCACAAAAGTGACGACCGTGACGTGTGTGCTCGTCTACCACGGGCAGACGGCCAACGGCCGCACGAGCGTGCCCAACGGCGAGCTGACCGACCCCGCCGAGACCGACCGCCGGCTGCAGGGCGCGATCAAGCGCGCGTTTTACCGCGCCGCCATGGGCATCGGGCTGCCGCACCGGCCGTGGGGTATGCTCACGGGCGTGCGCCCCGGAAAGCTCATGACCCCGCTGCTTGCGCAGGGGCTCAACGACGCGCAGGCCGCGCGCCAGTTTGAGCGGCAGTATGACGTCTCACCCGCGCGCGCCGATCTCGTCGTGCGCACCGCGCACGCCACGCTGCGCGCCATGGAATCGCTCGGCAGCAAGGATGTGTGCCTGTATGTGGGCATCCCGTTTTGCCCCGACGCGCTGCGCCTATTGCAGCTTCGTGAGCCAGTCGGTGGAAAAGAGCATGGCGCTCGTGCCGGAGTTTTTGCAGGCGCTCGCCCGCGAGATCGCCGCGACCGCCGATGCCGTGCGCAAGGCGGGGCTGCGCGTCGTGTCGCTCTACATCGGCGGCGGCACGCCGACCACGCTCTCGGCGCGCCAGCTCGACGCGCTGTGCACGCAGCTGGCTGCGGCGTTCGACCTGAGCGCACTGCGGGAGTTCACCGTCGAGGCCGGCCGGCCCGACACGATCACCGCCGACAAGCTGCAGGTGCTGCGCGCGCACCGGGTCGACCGCATCAGCGTCAACCCCCAGACGCTCGACCGCGTGCTCGACACGATCGGCCGCCGCCACACCGCGCAGGATATTTACGACGCGCTGCGCCTCGTGCGCGAGACCGGCGGCTTCGCCGTGAACATGGACCTGATCGCGGGGCTTCCCGGCGACACGCCGGACGGCTTTCGCGCCACGCTCGAGCAGGTGCTCGCACTCGCGCCTGAGAACATCACCGTGCACACGCTCTCGCGCAAGCGCGGCTCGAACCTGATGGCGCAGGACGCGCCCATCCCCGACGGAGCAGCCGTCGGCGAGATGCTTGACTTTGCCGGTACCGTGCTGCCCAGGGCGGGCTACGCACCGTACTACCTCTACCGGCAGAAGTTCATGTCCGGCGGCTTTGAAAACGTCGGCTGGACGCGGCCGGGTCAGGAGAATCTCTACAACATCTGCATCATGGAGGAGCTGTGCAGCATCCTTGCCATGGGCGGCGGCGCGTCGACGAAGCTCGTGCGCCCCAACGGCGGCAGGCTTGAGCGGCACATCGACCCCAAGTATCCCACGGAATACATCGCCAATATCGACCGCATCTGTGCGGCCAAGGCGGAACTGGAGGCGTTTTTCCAATGAGCTATCATCTGCAGGAGATCAACCGCCGCATTCAGGCCGATCCCAAGGAATTTGTCGACGCGAGCGACGCGGCCTATGCCGCCAAGATCGAGCGCGCAGCGCGCGCCATCGCCGAAAACGCGCACACGTGTCCGATCGTGCTGCTCTCCGGCCCGTCCGGCAGCGGCAAGACCACCACGGCCATGAAGATCGCGGAGGCGCTGTGCAAGCTCAAATTTAATTCCTCGCGCCAAATGAGATAACGGATCAGACAGGATTCTCTACATCGCCACTTCCAGCACGGTGTTCAAACATTATATAGGGATATGTTATACGACGCAATATAAGGGAGGAACATTCGTAAAAAAGGCTGTTGTTGCTGTAAACTCTGGCAGTTTCATTGCGTTCCGCCGTTAGTTTCTTAGTTCAGAGTGCTTCTCTTTGCAGCGGCCCACGAATGTCGCTCAGCTATACTTCACGACCATGAAGCTCGATGCTTATCCGTGAAGCTTCTACGGCCCACGAACGTACGCACTGCAAAACACTGCGCCTCCGGCACAATGAATATGCACGATTTTCTAAAGAACAAAGGATATTGACATCTACAATCCCTATATAGAATGGATGATAAAAGTAGAGTAGAAACGGAGTACTATCTGGACCAAAAAGCAGGTAATCATCAAAAGAAATAAATAGGAAATGAAGAAGATAGAGAATGAAGGTCTTATGCAAACTAACAAAAGATAATCAGAAATATACATTCAATTAAAATTAGATTGTAAACAAATTTGTCTCGATATTTCCCTTCGAGCGAAGCCTTCACGGCCGCCACCTCGGCAGCTCTCCCGGTCATATTCGTTTCAAATCCCGCAAGCGGAACCTTGCCACCGTAATACTTTTGCGTCAGCACCAGCGCGCGATTCACGAAATTGCCCAGAACAGCAACCAGCTCGTTGTTGTTGCGGGCCTGAAAATCCTTCCACGTAAAGTCGTTGTCCTTGGTTTCAGGCGCATTGGCGCAGAGTACGTAACGAAGCACATCCTCCTTGCCCGGAAACTCTTCGAGGTATTCGTGCAGCCACACGGCCCAGTTGCGCGAGGTCGAAATCTTGTCGCCTTCGAGATTCAGGAACTCATTCGCCGGCACGTTTTCAGGGCAGGATATAGCCGCCGTGCGCCTTGAGCATCGACGGGAAGACGATGCAGTGGAAAACGATATTGTCTTTGCCGATAAAATGAACCATCTTGGTGTCCTCCGACTTCCAATAGGTCTCCCAATCGGGGTAAGGTCCTTTGGCAGATATATAACCGATAAGGGCATGAACCACACACTGAGGCGCCGCGCGCCCTCCACGGGTAAGGATGCCCAAGTCAGGGTCGCGGCCGCGCTATGAAGACCCTAAATCAACCATACACTGCCGTAGACGTTCGTTTTAG
>VOFJ01000370.1_pt1 | contig 32000 bp, 48 predicted proteins | sample 5384081 | NCBI WGS metagenome assembly VOFJ01 (sample SAMN12384729, study PRJNA508395) | human gut metagenome | isolation source: healthy gut I | host: Homo sapiens | reverse complement strand
TGTCCCGGTAAACGTCGCTATTTTCTTTTTTTTTGATCGTAAGTGCCTGCCAGAACTGTTTTATCCTCTTTCTCACGCTTGTTTTTCCCATGCCTCTCTGTTCTCTCTATAATGCGGCAAAAGCAAAGCCGTAGATACACACTCCGTAAATACAGCTTTGCATATTTGCTTTATCTATTCTGTTCCACTTTGCTCTGTACAAAGGACCAAAACGCCTCCCGGTCGGCTCCCAGCACACGGTTGGTCAGCATATAGCCGCTTCCGGCTCCCGAAAGCACCAGCACCATCCCCGGCTGTTTTGTAACCCGCAGCCGGTTCCACGGCAGATGCTGTCTCTCTCCTCCGGTTGTAACGAGCAGCCCCTTTTCATCAAAGGTAAGCCTGACATCCTGCGGTACAGCCGCCGCCTGACGCCTGGCTTTCGCATAGATTGCCGCCGGCTGGATGACCGGGAACAGTAGGCATCCGATCAGCATCAGAACCTGCAGGACTTCCCCCGACTGACTCCAGAACTTTGCCGTAAGAAGGATCATCGCCACCGTAAATACCAGATTACACATCCCCGCCATGGAGCGGTAGGTCTGACGCATGGTAAGCCGGAAAAAATCCCATGCCGTAATTCTGCACTTATATTGATATTCCATATGCCATCTCCTCTGTATTCACAAACTGGCTCCCTTTACGTTCCAAGTAACATCGGAAGTCCGATACTTAATTCCGGTATAAAGGTCAGAAGTAATAATACAACGATCATACACAGATAGAACGGGAGGGTTGCTTTTACCACGCGCTCCATCTTTTACACCGCTGACTGCAGAACCTATGAAAAAGAACTGATCCAACCGGCGGTGTCAGAAGGCCGATACCACAGTTTAATACCATGATGATACCGAACTGTACCGGATCGATACCGATGGAGGTTGCGATCGGAAGTAAGATCGGTGTCGCGATCAGGATGATCGGTGCCATATCCATGATACATCCTAAAATGAGCAGAATCAAATCCACTAACAGTGCAATCACACGATCGGGTTGCTCGAGAATCCGATGATTGCCTTTGCAGCCAGATCCGGCACATGAAGTGTCGTCAGGCAGTAACCGAAAATACTGGATGTCGAAATTAAGATCAGGACGATAGACAATGTATCAATGCACTGCTCCAGGCTCTTCCAGACACCCTTCCAGGTAAGACCCTTGTAAATATATACACTGACAATCAAGCTGTAGAATACTGCGATCGCAGCGGACTCTGTCGCGGTAAACCATCCGGCTACAACGCCGACAACTACGATTACAACTGCTGCCAATGCCCAGAAAGAAGTTCCAAGCTGTTTTAACAGTCTCTTGACACTGAACTTATCCCCCTTCGGATAATGTCTCTTTTTCGAGATAATATAAGATCCGATCATTAAGGAGATCGCAAGCAGTGCGCCCGGCACATATCCTGCAAGGAAAAAGGCTTCCCTACCGATACACCGCCGGCGGACATTGCATAGATTACCATGTTATGGCTTGGTGGAACCCAGCAGTCCCTCACAGGAGGAAGTGATCGTAACCGCCGTCGAAAAAATCATCATCGTATCCCTGATCTACCATCATCGGGATCATGATACTTCCGATGGAAGCCGTATCTGCAGATGCAGATCCGGAAATACCGCCGAAGAAATAGGATGCAACGATATTTACCATCGCCATTCCACCGGTCATCCAGCCTACGCAGGCATCGGCGAGTGCGATCAGCTTATCTGATATACCTCCGGTGCCCATCAGCACGCCCATCGTGATGAAGAACGGTACAGCCATCAAACTAAAGGAACTGATTCCCTTTACCATCTGCTGACAGATCGTTGTCAGCGGAAGTCCCTGCGATAACAGGCACAGAAGGGAAGATAACGCTACTGCATATGCAATCGGGAAACGCAGCAGAATCATGACAAGAAAGCTTACGAGCAACACTGCGATTGCCATACTCTGTACACTCATTATTTCGTCCCCTCCTTTACAAAAATACTCTTAATATGATTATAAATTGCTTCCAGTTCAAAAACGACCATCGCTACGCCGGCAAGCGGAATCGGGAAGTACATCCAGAACTTGGACAGCCACGGCATGCTGACGTAATTACCCTTGGCTCCAATGCCTGTCGCATAGCTGAATCCAACGGTAATCATCACGATCGCCAGAATAAAGACGGCGACATCTGCCAGAATATCCAATGCCTTAATAACATTTTTTCGGCAGGTATGCGTCAAACGCCGTCATACGGATATGTGCATTTCTGCGGATTGCAAGTGCCGCCGAGAGCACTGCCATGTAGGACATCAGGGTCAGTACCACTTCCTCGCTCCATGCCGGATCGGGTACGAAGGAAACATATCTTCCGACAACGCAGACACTCGTGATTACGATATCTGCCGTGAGCAGCAATTTGCATACAAACAGTACAAACTTATATGCCACATCATATGCCGGCTTTATTTTATCTAAAGTCTGAAAAAATCTTAGGCATTTTTCCTCCTTAAAAAAGTCGGGGCACGGGGGGGAGCAGCCATTCTCCCTGTGCCCCTTGAAAACGCACTTACATTATTGCGGGTTTTCCTTCTATCAAACCTATAAGTGTCAATCTTTCTGTCGATTACTGCATATCAACGATCTGCTGATATAACTCTTTTTGTTATTCTTGGTTGCCTCTTCGATGACATCCTTGCAGGCATCCTGCCACGGTGTGATATCGTCTACTTCAATAACATTAACGCCGTCTGCCTTTAACTCCTCAAGGATCTTATCCTCTGTCTCCTGGGAGATCTGACGGTTGTACTGGGAAGCATACTCGCCGGCCTCGGTCAGCACATCCTGCTGCTCCGGTGTCAGGGAATCCCATGCTTCGTCTGTGATAACTACCTGGATTGCTCCTAAGGTATGTCCGTCAAGAATGATGTTCGGTGCTACTTCCGGGAATGCATTTGCCTGATAGTTTGCGATCGGCTGTTCTGCTGCATCTACCACACCGGTCTGTAATGCGGAATATAACTCACCCATGGCAACAACGGTCGGGTTTGCTCCAAGTCCTTCCACCATACCTGTCATGATCGGGTCGTTGGATACACGGATCTTCATGCCTGCCAGATCATCCATTCCCTCGATCGGGTTGACGGTGAAGAAATGGCGGAAACCTTCCTCGCCGTAGAACAGTCCGCGGATACCGGTTCCGTTCTCATGCGGCTCAAGCAGGAACTCCTGTGCCAGATCAGAGGTTGCAAAGTTCCAGAAATGATCGCGGCTTACGAATGTGAACGGTACGGATAAGAGACTGGATTTCTCTCCGCCGTAGCTTGTGAGTGCGAATGCGGAAATACGTGCCATATCGATGGTACCGCCGCCGCCGAGCATGGTGTCGAGTACATCGGACTCTGCACCGAGAACACCGTTTGCCTGAATATCAATCGTAATACTTCCGCCGGAAAGCTCTTCTACCTTCTCTTTGAATGCGGTTGCTGTCTGTCCTACAATGGTTCCCTCCAGCGGGTTTACCTCTGCGTATACCAGAGTCACTGCCGGTCCGACCGGCTCTGTTCCTGTGGAATCACCGGCCTCGGTTGCCGCTGCGCTATCCGTTGCATCTGCCGTTGCATCTGCCGCTGCATCTGTGTTCTGGCTTGTCGTCGTGTCGGCAGCCTCTGGCGCTTTCAGTCCACAGGCGGTCATGGAAACCACCATTGCTGCACATAACAGTGCGGATAAAACTTTTTTTCTTCATGTAAAAATCCTCCTTCTTCTCCTCCCGCCGCGCTTCATCCGGCGGCTTTGTTTATGTCTTAATTATAAAGTTCTATCCTCACAATGGAAACCGTACATTTTTATTAACTTTAGCACATTTTTAACAATTTTAATAGTTTTTTTTATATTTATATGGTCAAAATATTCTATTTCTTTCTGAAATTCTAACGATATACAGATGAAATGCACAAAAAGAGCCAGTACATTGACTGGCTCTAATATCTTGGAAATATCTTACAGTTTATTTTTGATAATTCCCGTCCTGTTGCTCTGGCATCCTTCACCTGTCCTTTTTCAACTTTTTTATTCCATCAAACCTGCATAGCCAAACGAACAGAACTCCATTTACTCCGCAAATGTCTCCGCCACCTTCACAAGCAGGTCGCGGATCGGCAGATGCTGCGGACATTGTCCCTCACACTTGCCGCAGCGGATACAGACATCCGCACTGCCACCGTCAGCGGTATGCCGCCGGTAACTGCCGCGGTTTGTCTCATTGATCCCGAACTGCACGGTCATGTTGTAATCCTCAAAGACATCCGGGATCGGAATCTTTTTCGGACATCCCTCCACGCAGTAGCGGCACTTGGTGCAGGCGATCGTCGGCATGGCGGCAAGCTCCTCCACCACCCGGGCGATCGCTGCGCGCTCCCGCTCATCAAGTGGTCTGAACTCCCTCATATAAGCCGTGTTGTCTATGAGCTGCTGCTCGTCCGACATGCCGCTCAACACCAGCATCACACATTTTCCAGTGATGCCGCATAGCGGATCGCGTAAGATGCAAAGCTTGCCTCTGGTGAAAGCTCCTTTAAGATCTCTGCCGGTCTGCCGGTCATGTTGGCGAGTGTTCCGCCCTTCACCGGCTCCATCACGATCACCGGTACACCATACTTTTGGGCAACCTCATAGCATTTGCGGGACTGCACATTCTCCGACTCCCAGTCATAATAATTGATCTGAAGCTGCACAAATTCCATCTCCGGATGATTTTTCAGGATCTCCTCGAGCGCTTCTGCCGTATCATGGAACGAAAATCCGATATGGCGGATGCGCCCTTCCGTCTTCATTCTCTGCACAAACGCAAAGCCGCCCGTTTTCTCTGTCTCTTCCACCCGTGTCTTGTTCATGGCGTGAAACAGATAAAAGTCAAAATAAGTCACGCCGCAGCGCGCCAGCTGCCTCTCAAAGATCTCGCTGTAGTCCTCCATGTTCTGTACCAGCCACACCGGCATCTTGTCTGCGAGCGAAGGAAGCGCTCTCTGTCATAACGCTCCACCAGACAGCGACGCACTGCCTCCTCCGACTTCTGATTGTGGTAAGGGTATGCCGTGTCAAAATAGACAAATCCCTGCTCCATATAGCGGTCAATCATCCTGCAGAATACCGCGTCGTCAATCTCTTCGCTATTGCCGTTTGCAACGGGCAGCCGCATACAGCCAAACCCAAGCTTCTTCGGCATGATCTGTTTTAAATCTTCCATAACACATCTCCTTCTACATCGTGCAGAACTGCTCAATCTCTTCCGCAATCTCAGAAAGTCCCGTTCTCCAGAAATCCTTCTTTGTGAGGTCGATTCCCATCATTGCGCCAGCCTCCTCGATCGTGCAGCACGGGGTTGCCGAAAGCATTGCCTTATATTTCCCAATAAAAGCCTCCCCCTCTTTTTCAAACTGGCTATAGAGTCCGAGTGCAAACAGATTGCCAAAAGCATACGGGAAATTGTAAAAAGCTCAGTCCCTCGCTGGTAGTAATGTCCCTTGCACACCCACATATACGGATGCATGTATTCCGGGTCCAGTCCGTCGCCGTACGTCTTCTTCTGCGCATCCAGCATGATCTGCTTTAGATCGTCCGCCATGAGGAACTTGTTCTGGCTCTGTTCAAATACCGCCGTCTCAAACAGATAGCGGGAGTAAATGTCCACGATACACTGCGTCTGCTCCTTGATGTCATTCTCCAGCAGATTCAGAAGCTCCTCTCCGGATGCCTCTGCCCGGGCTGCCTTTCCGAGATGCACCTCGTTAAAGGTTGATGCGGTCTCGGCTACCGGCATCGGGTAGTCCTGATTAAGCGGTGCGTGATTCTCGATCTGGCGGTTGTGGAATGCATGTCCGAGTTCATGTGCAAGCGTGTCAACCGATCCGAAATAACCGTCGTAATTGGTCAGAATCCGGCTCTGTTTTAACCACATGGCTCCCGCGCAGAAAGCACCGCCCTCTTTTTCCTTTTCTCGGGTAGAAATCGATCCACTCATTCTCAAACGCTTCCCGCATCAGATCTGCCATCTCCGGTGTCAGCTTTGTGAATGTATCAATAAGATACTGCTTGGCCTCCTCAATGCTGTAGGTCTTATCCGCCTTGCCGAGCGGTGCAAACAGATCATACCACGGCAGGCCGTTGACATGTCCGAGCATCTCGCCCTTTTTTCCGCAGATACTTGCGGAATACCGGCAGGTATTCGTCGATCGCCGCCATCATAGCGTCTAAAGTCTCTCGTTTCATGCGCGACTGCTCTAACGTCATGGCAAGTGGTGAAGCATAGCCTCTCTTTTCGCTGAGCATCGTCACCCGGTTCTTAATGTAATTCAGGGAAAACGCGATGGCATCCTCCACCTTCTCATAAGCGGCAATCTCCGCCTCATAAGCGCTCTTGCGCACGGAAGCCTCCGGGCTGTACGCTAAGTTCCTTACTTCCGACAGTGTAATCTGCTTTCCCTGATAATCCACTTTTACCGTGGAGGTCAGATGATAGGACTGCAGCTTCGACCACGCCGCGCCGCCGCTCATGTTCATGGAGGCAGCCATCTCCTCCACTTCATCGCTGAGCAGATGCTTTGCCTCTTTCTGCTTCTCTTTCAGGTAAAATGTATGCTCACGCACAAGCCCACTCTCTTTTGCCAGCGCATCCACGTCCCGGATTCCCGCTAAAAGCTTTCCTGCTGCAGCCTCTAACGGTGCCATTTTTGCCTGAAGCTTCATCAGCTTCGCATTTTCTGCCATCACTGTGCCGTCCTCTGTATTGACGGACTGTCTCAATTCCACATAGAGCGATAACTGATAGAAAAGCTGCGCGATCCCGCTCTGCGCCGCAAGCACCTTCTCTGTCCTTTCCTTTTCCTGCATCCTTCCGGCATCTGCAATCAGTGTGGCGAGCGCATCGATCTGCGCCGTAAGCTCTGCCACATCCTTTCCGTATGCCGGATCATCAAATCCTTTATAAAGTTCGTCTAACGACCATTCTGTTGTCATTGTTCCCCTCCTGTAATGTTTTTGCTTCCCAGGACACCTTTCCTGTGAAGCGAAAAAAGTTGTCCCACCGCTTGCATGCGGCAGAACACTTTTATTATAGCATGGATTCTATTTCTGGTAAATCTGAATAAAATTTGTGACCACTTCCACAAGCTTTTCATAGCTCATGGACGTCGTGTCCAGACAGAAATTATAATTTCTGGCGTCATTCCAGTCTCTTCCGGTATAATAGCGGTAATATTCCGCGCGGTACTTGTCGATTTTCTCAATCCGTCTCTCCGCTTCCTTCTCCGAGAGGCCGTTCTGGTTCATCACTCGTGCGACGCAGTCCTTCTTCGGCGCACAGAAATACAGTTTGATGACATCCGGATCATCCCGGAGTAAATAATCCGCACACCGGCCGATAATCACGCAGGATTCCTGCGCTGCCAGCTCTTTGATGACCTTCGCCTGATAATTGAACAGGTTATCATCGGACACAAAATCCGAATTCTCCGGTGGAATCACACCACCCTTGTACGGATTTTTCTTCAAAATTCCAAACAATGGAGATCGCTTCAACCGCTCGTCTGCCTGTCCGAACAGCGCCTCGTTGATGCCGCTGGCATCCGATGCCATTCTTAAGATTTCCCTGTCATAACAGTTGATTCCAAGCTGCTCAGCCAAAAGCTTTCCCAGTGTTCTTCCACCACTTCCATAGCTTCTCGCAATGGTAATGACTGTTTTTTCATTCCATTCTACCTCCCTGCATTTTTCCGTCTATTCTCCCAGATATGCCTTTTTAATGGAATCATTGTTCATCATTTCCTTCGCGTCACCGGAGAGAACAATATTTCCGGTCTCAAGCACATACGCGCGGTTTGCGATTGCAAGTGCTTTCTTCGCATTCTGCTCCACCAGAAGAACCGTCGTACCGCTCGCTGAGATCTCCCGGATGATGATGGAAAATCTCCTCCACAAAAATCGGGGAAAGTCCCATGGACGGCTCATCCATCAGAAATGATCTTCGGCTTGGACATCAGGGCGCGCCCCATTGCAAGCATCTGCTGCTCCCCGCCGCTTAACGTTCCTGCAAGCTGGTTTTTTCGTTCTTCCAGACGTGGGAAACTCTTGTAAACCTTTGCCAGTGATTCCGCAATCTCGTTTTTATCTTTTCTGGTATAAGCGCCCAGCTTCAGATTCTCGTAGACGGAAAGTTCCGCGAACACACGCCGTCCCTCCGGCACATGCGCCATTCCCATCGATACGATCTTATGTCCCGGCACCTTCACGATATCCTGTCCCTCAAAAGATCTCGCCCTCGGATGGCTTTAACATTCCCGTTATCGTCTGAAGTGTCGTCGTCTTCCCCGCACCGTTCGCTCCGATCAGCGCAATGACTTCCCCTTCGTTTACTTCAAACGAGATCCCCTTAATTGCCTGAATGACACCATAATGTACTTTCAGATTTTTTACTTCCAACATTGCCATAGTCGTTCCTCCATCTATCTCATGTGCATTCTCCAAGATATGCCTTGATTACCTGCGGGTCATGAAGTACATCACCCGTCGCGCCCTCCGCAAGTACCTGACCGAAGTTCAGCACAGTCAGCTCCTCACAGATACCTGAAACCAGCTTCATATCATGCTCGATCAGAAGGATTGTCATGTCGAACTCATCCCGCACAAAATGGATCGTTTCCATCAGCTCTTTCGTCTCGTTCGGGTTCATGCCCGCAGCGGGCTCATCCAGCAGCAGCAACTTTGGATTCGTTGCAAGTGCACGCGCAATCTCAAGCTTTCTCTGCTTTCCGTATGGAAGATTGGAGGACAGGAAACCCGCCTCGCGCTCCAGATCAAACACTTTTAATAATTCCATTGCCTTCTCATCCATCTCCGCCTCAACCTTGCGGTATTTCGGCAGACGTAAGATTCCGGTCAGCGTCGAGTAGGACATCTGGTTGTGCAGTCCGATCTTTACATTGTCAAGCACGCTCTGATCCTTAAACAGACGGATGTTCTGAAACGTACGCGCAATGCCCGCCTTGTTGATGTCGATCGTTTTCTTTCCTGTGATATCCGCACCATCCAGGCTGATAGTTCCCTCATCCTGCGTATACACACCGGTAAGCATATTAAATACCGTCGTCTTGCCGGCACCGTTCGGTCCGATCAGACCGTACAACTGTCCTTTCTCGATGGAAATATGAAAATCATCTACCGCACGAAGTCCTCCGAAGGAGATGCCAAGATTCTTTACCTCTAACATTGCCATAACTATACTGCCTCCTTCTTTTTGTGTTTTTGCGGAACTTCTGTGCCATTTTCTGTCTCCATTCAATGCACTTCGGAGCCCAGTTGAAAAGCATCATGACGAGCAGCACGATCGAGTAGATTAACATACGGTAATCGGACAGTCCTCTTAACACCTCCGGAAGAAGGGTCAAAAGAACGGCTGCAATGATGGAACCACGGAAATTCCCCATACCGCCGAGTACGACGAATACCAGAATCATGATGGACATATTGTAACCGAAGTTCGCCGGCGTCGCCGTAACTGTGGAAAGGTTGTGCGCATAGAGCACGCCGCACGCTCCCGCAATCGCCGCAGAGATCGTGAATGCCATCAGCTTGAACTTGGTGATGTTGATGCCGACAGACTCTGCCGCAATACGGTTATCACGGATTGCCATGATCGCACGGCCGCTTCTGGAATTGACCAGATTGTATACAACAAATAAAGAAATCAGAATTAAGATCACGCCCGCTGTAAAGCTGGAGAGATGTGGAATCTTTGCGATTCCCTTCGCACCGTTGATCAGCCAGACACCGTCATCTGCGAGATCAATCGCGTTTCCGTTCGAGATTGCAAAAGTGGAATCCGCTTCCGTCTTTTTTGCGATATAAAGAAACGTTGATGATATTTTTGATGATCTCACCAAACGCCAGCGTCACAATCGCAAGATAATCGCCGCGCAGACGTAAGACCGGAATGCCGATCAGAAATCCGAAGGAATGCCGCCATCGCAGTACCCACGAGCAGCGCAATAATAAAGAGCACAATCTGGCTGCCGATCACACCTTCCAGCAGCTTAGTGCAGAAGGCACTGGAAAAAGCTCCCACACACATGAAGCCCGCATGACCGATACTCAGCTCTCCGAGGTATCCCACGCACAGATTCAGACCGATCGCCACGATAGAGTAGGTGCACATGGGAACGAGCAGTCCCTGCATCAGCGAAGAAATTGCTCCGGCAGCTACCATGATCTGAACCACAATATATACCGCAATCACCAACACAAAGGTGATCAGCTGGTCTTTTGTTTTTTTATTCACCGTTTTTAAATTTAACTTTGCCATAGCTGTTCTCCCTTTTGCATTATACTTTCTCATGAATCTGTTTTCCAAGAATTCCGGTCGGTTTTACAAGAAGCACAACAATCAAAACCGCAAATACAATCGCATCCGAAAGCTGGGAGGATATGTAGGCACGTCCCAGAATCTCAATAATTCCAAGGAGAATTCCGCCGATCAGTGCTCCCGGGATAGATCCGATTCCGCCGAAAACAGCAGCCGTAAATGCTTTGATACCCGGCATGGAACCGGTGTACGGTGTCAGCGTCGGATACGCGGAACAGAACAGCACACCTGCGATCGCTGCAAGTCCGGAACCGATGGCAAATGTGAGGGAAATTGTCGCATTGACGTTAACTCCCATCAGCTGTGCCGCATCTCTGTCCTCGGATACTGCCAGCATTGCCTGTCCTGCTTTTGTCTTTTTAATGAACAGCATCAGCGCGATCATAATCACCACGCATGCCAGCACGGTGACAATGGTTGTGCCGGAAATGGTCAACGCGCCGTCTGCCAGCTTTAAGGAAGGCAGGGACACAACGGAACTGAATGATTTCGTATCCGCTCCAAACAGCAGCAATGCCGCATTCTGCAGAAAATAGCTGACACCGATCGCTGTGATGAGCACGGCAAGCGGCGTTGCTCTTCGCAGCGGCTTGGTAGGCAATTTTTTCAACAACAATTCCGAGAACGGTACATACGATGATGGAGAGAACCACCGCCGGAAGCGGGCTGATCCCCTGGCCGCTCATTGCAAGGAACACCACATAGCACCCGATCATAATGACATCGCCATGTGCAAAATTCAGCATTTTCGCAATACCGTAAACCATGGTATAGCCGAGTGCAATGATCGCATATACGCTTCCCAGACTGATTCCATTGATCAGATAGGATAAGAAATTCATAACAACACCTCTGTCTTTCCTTGTTTAATACGTTAAAACGTCAGCAGTTTCACTTATTATAACATGTTACATACCTGTATACAACTTAAAACCGAAAAAAGAAGAGGTTCCGCGTCGGCGGGTAGTCGCCCCCGCCAATGCGCCAACCTCTTTATTGGCCTTTCCTGCCTGCTCTATTACATTGCTGAATAAGCACCGTCTTTGATTACGACTGCCTTCGGCGCCTTGCTGACCTCGCCGGTTGCCTGCCATGTCATGGAATCACCAGTCAAACCGTCAACGCTGATCTCTGTCATAGCCGCCTCAAGTGCACTGCCAATATCTGCCACGCTCATATCCGGTGTCACGCCTGCCTGCTCTGCCGCTGCTTTGATAATGTAGATTGCATCGTAAGCGTCTGCTGCGAACTGGTTCGGTGTATCCCCATATGCTTCTTTGTACTTTGTAACAAAGGACTGTGTCTTCTCATCATCTGCATCTGCTGCAAACGGTGTCAAGAGCATTACGCCCTCTGCCAGCTCTGTGTTAAAATTCTCAACACCAAGCAGTCCGTCCAGACCGTCGCATCCAAAGAATGTCGGAGCATACCCCATGCTGTCTGCCTGTGTCAGGATGATGGATGCCTCTGTGTAGTAGATCGGAAGGAATACAAGCTCTGCACCTGCGCTCTGTGCCTTCTGAAGCTGTGTGGAGAAGTCTGTCTTGGAATCTGCGGTAAACGCTTCTTCTGCAACAACTTCAAGTCCCTGATTCCTGGGCTTCTTTTTACGAAGTTCGCCTCGATACCGGAAGAATATACATCGGAACTGTCGTAGATCACAGCAACCTTGGCTGCCAGCTTGTTCTCACCAATATACTGTGCGGATGCCGTACCCTGATTCGGGTCGGTAAAGCATACCTGGAATACATTATCATTATCGATTACATCCGTGGAAGATGCGGACGGTGTCAGTTCATACATGCCGTCCTCTGCGGTCTTCTCAACAACTGCCACGCAGGGAGTCGTTGTAACGGTACCCATCAGCATCTGCATACCCCAATCCTTTAAGGAGATGTAAGCATTGACGGATTTCTCGGCATCATGCTGGTCATCCTCAAACTTATATGCGATCTGATATCCGTTGCTACCGCCCGCTGCGTTAATCTCATCAACAGCAATCTGTGCTCCGTTCATAACTGCTGTACCGTAGATCGCTGCTGCTCCGGTAGTCGGTCCGATACCGCCAATCTTAAATGCCGCGCCATCTGCCGGGCTGCGGCTCCTGCGCTCTCTGTACCTGCCGCTGCGCCGTTATCTGTGGTCGTACCGGATGCTGCTCCGTCGGAAGAGCTTCCACAGCCTGCCATCATACTTGCAGCCATCGCTGCTGTCAACAATACACTCAATGCTTTCTTCATAATATTGTCCTCCCTCAAGTGCCTTTATCTTTTCTGAAATAATAGCAAAATTAGAGAGGATTCACAATGTTAAAATTACACCAAATTCTTGATTTATTTTATCGTGTGATTATGCAATTTGTCTTTTCCGATAACCCCTGGTTATATTGTGTATTCCAGACGGCTATATTGTCCGTTTTTCTGCTTTTTTTAACTGTTTGATGGGCTTTCTTCCGTGTTGTAAATGTACTTGCGCGTCATAAAACGCACCGTCTGCTCCGCCTCTGCCCGGCGGCACAGTTCCAGGAACCGGTTCCAGAAATGTTCACCGCAGTAATCCACCACATAGCTGTTGCGCTGCGCATTCTCCATTTCCCCGCAGAGATCCCCGGTCCTCATGACCGATATAATATGCCAGTGCAAAAAAAATCCGGTTCCTCCCAGCCTGCCGCATCCTTTAATACCGCCGCCACATTCTCAAGCTCGCTCCGAAGCATGATCGCTGCCAGCTTACTCCCCGCCTCGGTCTGTGCCTTCGCCGCGTGTCCCTCATACTCTGCCACCATCTGTTTTAAGTTCTGAATCGTGGACTGAAAATCGAGATCATCCTCCCTTATGGAACAATCATGATAGACCTGGTCCAGATCTCCCATCAGCTCGTCCAGGCTCTTTTTGACTTCACTTACCGGACTTTCCTTCATGCACTCCAACAGACGCTCAATCGCCGCCCTCGACTGCGCGAGGTGCCTTCTCGCCTCCTCATACTGTTCCCGCAGAGTATCCCCCTGTTCCAGCGCCGCCTGATAATCCCTCAGCGCCTCATTCACATACGCCTTCTCGCCCCCCGCATTCAGAAGACTCTTTTTTTAAATCCTTCAACTCCCTTTTAGCTCTTTTGACTTCTTTCCTTTCGCAGCTCTGTCAAACAACATTTCCCTCGCTCCTTCTCCCGATCTGACATTTCTACCCTTTATTATATAAAAACCCGTCCGTCATCTTCAAGCCAATTTCAAACGAAGAGGCTGCCGCTTGAAGCGGCAGCCTCCCCGGATAGATAAGTAAATAGGATAAAAAAGATCACACCACTCGATTTCGATGGAATGTAGCTGGAAATCCGGATCAAAAAAGCGGCATTTCTAGCCAGCCGAATGTCTTCATCTTCGATGAGCCGTGTCTTTCAAGTTTGGAGCACTCCGCGGGTCATGTCCGCATCCCGGAAGACAATTTGTAGGACTTTTTGTGTGTGTCCCTTATTGGCACCAGACAACAGGTGGCATAAATGCCACCTTTATGTCGAACAAAACATAACCGCGCGAAGCCGATGTTTGAATTGCCATCTGCCATGTTTTTTTAATAGCAGATGGCAAAGAGTTTCGGTTCGCGCGGTTTTATATTGTCTGTGAAGAGGTGCCATTAGGGACACCAGAAAGTCCGCCCATTGTCTCCGGTGTGTCGGACATGCACCCGTCGGATTGTCCAAACGTGGAAGAGACACGGAATCTGAGGCAAACATTCAGCCGGAAGAAATGCACGCATTTTTTTTCAACGAATGTTCCATCTACACTTCCATCGAAATCGAAAGATGTGATCTTTTATCCTAGTACATCTCTTTCGACGTCAGCTGTCCGCCTGAAGCGGCAGCCTCCCGTCTATTTTTCATCATAGAGATGACATTTTTTTACCTTATGTCCGTTGCCAACATCCTTGACCTGCGGCTCTTCGTGTTTACAGATCTCCATGCACTCGCTGCAACGAGTGTGGAACTTACATCCTGCAGGCGGATTAGCCGGGGAAGGAATATCGCCCTTCAAGAGGATACGTTCCTTTCTGACATCCGGATCCGGCATCGGAATCGCGGAAAAACAGCGCTTTCGTGTACGGATGCAGAGGGTTGCCGAAAATATCGGCAGTCTCGCCGGACTCCACCATACCGCCAAGGTACATAACACCCACGGTATCGGAAATATGCTCTACGACAGACAGATCGTGAGAGATAAACAGATAGGTCAGTCCTCTCTCCTTCTGCAGATCGCGAAGCAGATTGATGATCTGTGCCTGAATCGACACGTCCAGTGCAGATACCGGCTCATCACACACGATGAATTCCGGATTCAGCGCAAGTGCACGTGCGATACAGATTCTCTGTCTCTGTCCGCCAGAGAACTCGTGCGGATAACGATCCTTGTGATACTCCTGTAATCCGCAGTCCTTCATTACCTTGGTGACATAATCATCAAACTGCTCCTTCGGCACAAGTCCGTGCTCGCGCACCGCCTCACCGATGATCTCACCGATCGGGAGACGCGGAGACAGGGATGAATACGGATCCTGGAAAATGATCTGCATCTTTGTACGCAGATCGCGGAGCTGCTTCTTATCTCGTACTTGCTGATGTCCTCGCCATTGAAGAGAATCTCGCCGTCTGTCTTCTCGATCAGACGTAAGATCGTTCTTCCAGTCGTGGACTTTCCACATCCGGACTCTCCGACAAGTCCCATGGTAGTGCCGCGCTTAATGTTGAAGGACACATCGTCGACTGCCTTCACACTGCCTGTCGCACCGCCGAAGAACCCTCCCTTAATCGGGAAATATTTTTTCAGATGAGACACTTCAAGAATATTGTCGCTCTGATTGGTTGTCTTTGTCGATTCGTTATTGCTCATTCTTCGTGTCTCCTTCCTTGCCGACTGCCTCCGCCGCACAGCGGTAGCAGCTTACAAAATGAGTCGGGGAGATCTGGTACATTCCCGGATATGCTCCCTCACAGCCGTCTACGCACATCTCACAGCGATCCTTAAAATAGCAGTAGTCCGGCATATCAATCGGATTCGGAACGCTTCCCGGAATGCTGTAAAAAGCTTCTCCGTATATTTTCCGACCACCGGCTTTGACTTCATCAGTCCGATGGTGTACGGGTGTCTCGGATCTTTGAAAATCTCGCGTGCCGTTCCTTTTTCCACGACACGTCCCGCGTACATAACGACCACGTAATCTGCCATCTCTGCAACCACACCGAGATCGTGTGTGATCAGCATGATGGAACTGTTGATCTTATCCTTGAGTCCGCGGAGCAGATCGAGGATCTGTGCCTGAATCGTCACATCGAGCGCTGTTGTAGGCTCATCGGCGATAATCAGACGCGGATTACATGCGAGCGCCATTGCGATCATGATTCGCTGGCGCATACCGCCGGAAAGCTCGTGCGGATACATCCGGTATACACCTTCCTTATTGGCAATGCCGACCATCTCAAGCATCTGGAGCGTACGTGTCTTGACGTCATCCTTTGTCATGTCAGGATTGTGAAGTGCAATGACCTCATCCACCTGCTCGCCGATACGAAGTACCGGATTCAAGGAAGTCATCGGCTCCTGGAAAAATCATGGACATGTAGTTGCCGCGCAGCTTCTGCATCACAGAAGTCGGCGTGTTGACCACATTGTACACATGATCGCCGGTATTAAAACGGATCTCTCCACCTACGGTCTGACCGGACGGGCGCTGTACCAGCTGCATCAGGGGAAAGGCTCGTCACCGATTTTCCACAGCCGGACTCACCTACGATACCAACCGTCTTGCCCTGCGGCACATCAAATGATACACCGTCGACGGACTTAACCGTTCCGATATCCGTAAAGAAATAAGTCTGAACGTTATCGAACTCGACGCAGTTCTCCGGATTCTTCATCTTTGTCACATATTCCTCCTCCGGAATATGCTTTCTGTTCTTCTTTTTTTCTCGATCTCCTGCGTAATCTTGCGGTTCTCCCGCGCAATCGCGCGGGATTCTTTTGCGGAGATATAATTTGCGTTTTTCTTCTTATTATTAAATGCCATTCCTGTCACCTACCGTTTCATCTTCGGATCGAATGCATCACGCAGACCATCACCGATAAAGTTATATGCAAGTACCGTGAGCAGGATCAGGACGCCTGCCGGAACCCACACGAATAAATAGTTCGTCATAACGTAAGAGTCGTTGACCGCATTGATGATACTTCCCCAGGAAGCCGCCGGATACTTGATACCAAGACCCAGGAAACTCAATGTGGACTCGGCAAGAATGACATCACCGATTCCCATACTTGCGAATACGACAAGCTGCGGGATAACATTCGGGATCAGATGTCTGAAAATCCTACGGCTTACGCGGATACCGGTTGCCTCTGCCGCCGTCATGAACTCCCTGCTCTCGCAGGGACAAGATCTGTCCGCGGATAATACGGGCAATGCTGACCCAGCCGATGATACTCATGACAATACACAGCATGTAGATACGTGTCTTTGCCGAAGCCTTGTAGTAATCCATGATCGAACCAAGGATCAGATACAGCGGAATCGCCGGGATACAGTAAACAACATCAACCACACGCATCAGGAGTGTGTCCACCCATCCGCCGAAAAAATCCTGCGATACCACCTACAATGATACCAATGATAAGCTCAATGATAACTACGACAAATCCGATCATAAGGGAAATTCGTCCGCCGTACATCAGACGCGCCAGAAGATCCATTCCGTTGCCGTCCGTTCCACACCAGTGCTTTACAGACGGTGCCGCATAACTGTCGATGACACGCGTCTCCTGATAGCGCTGGATCGTGTACTGACCGTTCTTATCCTTGATCAGGTAGGTATCGGTCTCACCCTGCTCGTCTGTATACTCAAAGGAATCCTCCCCGGCAGTCATTGCAGCCTCAGCCGCCTCCTTGAACGCCGGTGTCAGCACGATACCGCTGGCTACCGGATTCATGCTCATATCAGATACATAAGCATAATCCGCACCGTCTGCCGTATGAATCATGGCAGCGCTTCCCTCGTTTTCAACCGTGTAGTTCACGCCGTCCGCCTCGATGTTCTTATCGCCGTTTGCAATCGCAGTCAGCACCTTGCTGTAAAAAATCATAAGAAAATGTTGTGCCTTCATCAAAAGCTGTCACAGACTTCCGGCAGGCAATACCAAGCTCTGTCGTCGTGTACAGTGTCTCTTTCACACCGGATGCATCAAACACATACTCCACGCCGTTGTAAGTAAACTGGTTCTGTCCGGCAGCCTCCGCAGCGTCGTGCTCCTCAGACTTTAATGCCAATGGATTCATCTGCTGCTCTGCCGCGTAAATGTGGTATGTGTCGTCATCAATCCTGCCAAGTGCCAGTGTCTGTCCGTCTATGGTCTCGAACACCAGCGCATTTTTCGTCACGGCAAGGATCATCTTGGAATACACATCGCTCGGAAGCTCCACGCCGTCCGCCACGAACACCTGGAACTCGTCAATTTTTGCCGCACCGGCGTAGTCCTTCTTCATCTCTTCCGTGCGGTAGAACACCTCACTCTGGGAATACGGATTGACCGCACCTCCGACAAATGCAAACAGGAACATACAGACAATGATAACCAGTCCTACGATTGCCAGTCTGTTGCGGAAAAACCGCTTTGCAACCATCATTCCGGGGAAAGTACGCGGACACGCTGCGCGTCATCAAGCTTCATATTATTCTTCTCGTTCTCCATGTTCTCTCCTCCTTTCTAGTTCACGCGGACACGCGGGTCCACAACTGCATATAGAATATCGGCAATCAGGTTGCCAAGTAAGATCAGTACCGCGGAAAACAGCATGTAGAACATAACAAACGGAATGTCACCCTGTAATACCGCCTGATAAGAGGTATATCCGATACCCGGGATCTGGAACAGAGTCTCTGTTACCATGGCTCCACTGAAGAGTCCCGGCAATGTACCGCCGAGCAGTGTGATGATCGGGATTAAGATATTGCGGAATGCGTGGTAATGAATGACGCGCTTCTCCGGCAGTCCCTTCTTCGCACGCGCTGTACGGATATAATCCGCATTCAGCACCTCGAGCATGTTGGTTCTGGTGTAACGCATCAGGGAACCGATGCTCACGATCGTCAGTGTGATTACCGGAAGCACCAGATGCCATGCCATATCCAGAATCTGCTGTCCGGAAGAGAGGCTCTGATAGTTACGTCCGACAATACCGTAGAGGTCGAACCAGCCAAGCTTTACGGAAAAGACCCATTTTAAAAGTGTTGCAACGAAAAAGCTCGGAAGAGAAATACCGACCAGTGCAATAACGGTGATCGTATAATCGGTTGCAGAATACTGCTTTCTCGCAGCGGCAATACCTGCCGGAATTGCGATGATGATCTCCAGAACAAAAGATGCCAGTGACAGTGCAAACGAATACCAGATAACACTTGCGAATTTGGTCAGTACCGGCTGGTTAAAATACCAGGAATCACCGAACTGTCCGCGGATTGCTTTTGCTGCCCAGCGGAAATATCCCTGGATCACACCGGTATCCAGACCGTACGATGCATTTAACTGTGCCACCCATTCGTCATAACTCTTTGCTCCCCGGTCTCTGTGACAATGTCAGTGCCTGCTGCTCCACGAATGACGACGGCATGCAACGCATGATCGCGTAGATGATCATGGAGACGAAGAACAGTATGACAATCGAGAGCAATACTCTCTTAACAACAAATTTCTTCATGATTCTTTTTCCTTTCCTCGCTGCTTCTGATGCTAAAGGTATTTTGCAAAAAGGCGTCACGCATCCTCTTGCAAAATACCTTTAAATCCCTATGCACCATGGCACAGGTTGTAGAAGAGGGGAGCCTGCTCCCCTTCTTCCACCCACCATCAGCCAGTTACTCTGATCCTTAGTTCATCTGGATCTTCTCAATCTCGTTGAGATAGCCATAGAAGGTTGTCAGATCCTGCGGAATGGAATCCGCATTGACACGCTGTGTACTGAATACAGAAGCGTCCTGTCTCTGATATACCGGAATCTCTACAGCGTAATCTACGATGAAGTCAAGTGCTTCCTTTATAAACTGCCTTACGGAATGCCTGGTCAGTGTTGGTTCTTCCCTCCATTACCAGCTCATCCAGCTCGTCAGAGTAGATTGCATAGTAGTTTGCGCTACCGCCTTCGCTGTGATAGATCTGGAACATATCCGGGTCTAAGGTTGCCTGCCATGCTGCACACCACATCTCTGCGGTCTCGCTGTTTAAAGCATCCCACATGATGGTTCCGTCAGCCAGGTCGTTGATTGTCAGATCAAATCCGATGCTCTTGAGTGCCTCGGATGCTGCGGTCAGGATACCGAAGGAAGGATGATCTCCCTTTCCGCCTCCGCCGATCATTACCTCATAGCTTAACTTCGCGCCGGCCGGAGCTGCTGTCAGCTTGCCGTCTGTTACTGTGTAACCAGCTGCCTCGAAGAATCCGAGTGCTGCGTCAAGTGCTGCTGCATACTTCGTCATCAGACATACCGTCTGTGTAGATCGGGTTGCCGTCTACATCCTTGGAGAATGCAACCGCATAGTCTGCATCAGACTTACTCTGCGGTGCTGCCCAGGAAGTATTGGAAATCGGGTAGTTGATTACAGATGCAGCGTCTCCGTAGTAAGAATCGATCACCATGTCACGATATACGGAAATAACAGTTGCGATTGCTTTTCTTAAATCTTTGGACTGCTCAGAAGAAGGATCATCGCCAACCTTGACATTCTGAGAGTTGATTCCGATGTAGCCATAACCATTGTTGTCATACAGAGCTGTGGTTAATACATCACCGGATGCCTCACCGTTGCTGTTCTCGGAGCAGATCTGAGCCATAACCTCTTTGGAGATGGACGGATCAGAAATATCTACTGTACCCTGAACAACACCAGGAAGCTTATCTGCCTCAGCGGTCTCCCTTGAACTGGAGCTCCTTAGTAACCGGTGCTCCCTTGTAGTATGACTCGTTCGCCTCGAGATATACTGTCTTGTTCTCGTAGCTCTTGAAGACATACGGACCAGCGCCAAGCGGAGCGGTTGTCTTCTCGCGGATTGCGGAAAAAGATCACCCTTTGTGAAACCAAACTGGTTGTTATCGTAATCGTACTGGCTCTCATCACCATAGTAATGAAGCGGTGCGATCTGGATGTCCATAGTCTGAAGTGCCGGTGCGCTGACCTCTGTTAAAACAACGCGGACAGTCTTGTCATCCAGCTTCTGGATACCGGAAATGTTTGCTGCTGCATCACCGGTCTCAACACCCTCGGTAGCGTATGCATATATAATGTCTTCCGGAATCAGATCGGAGAGAGCGCTTCCTGCGGACTCAGCCTCCATAGCTGTAAAGCTCCATCCGTACTTATCACCGATTGCCAGAAAGAAATCCTTAGCAGTCGCATCTGCTGCAAGACCGTCGAAGCCCCACTGTGCTGCTGCGCCTGCTACGTCGCCCTCTTCGCTGACGCCGTTCTCTGCGCAGTAATCAACGATCTCCTGTGCAAATGCTGCACCACCGTCATTTACAGCATCCCAGAATGCGTTCTGCTGATCTTCTGTCCCAGTATGTGAATTCTGTGTTATCCTCGCCTGCTGCTGCAAGTAAAGATGCCAGTGTGGACATACCGCTTCTGTACTCTTCCATACCCTCGATCGGGAGAGAGTATACAGATGCGCTTCCGTCATAAGTCGGATCGCAGAATACATAGAAAGAGAAGATGATATCATCTGCGGTTACCGGCTCTCCATCGGAGAAAGTCAGATCATCACGAAGCTTGAAATCATAGTATACGGTTCCGTCTTCGTTCTCTGTGATGGTCAGATCGGTCGGTCCGTAGTAAGTATAATCGGTACCGTTGTATGAAGTGGTCTCACCCTCGATACCATTGTAGATAAACTCACCGGAACGATCGTTGTAAACCAGAGAAATCTGTGTCACATCAACGATGTGCTGATCCGGCACACTCTCAGCGAAGAATGGGCTGAACTTCTCGCTCATACCGTCATTTGCGATAACGAGCGGTGTGTCGCTGCCGGATGCAGTCGTACCTGCTGCCTCTGTTGCCTGCTGTCTCGGTTCCAGCTGTCTCACTGTCAGACTTGCTTCCGCCGCAGCCTGCAAATGAACCGACAGTCAGTGCTCCTGCCAGTAACAAAGCAAGAGTCTGTCTCATTTTTTTTCATAATATTTCCTCCTTATAAAAATATTATCTATGTTTTAACCTTATAAAAGGAAAAAAACCTACTCCATTGTGGCATTCTCAATCAGAATGCCGCTGTAATTGCGGTCATAATACTTTCCGAAGGAAAATGCAACCGCCAGAAACAGGAAATGCCCTATCAGATAGATACATTCGATCCCCATACGGATCCCACCACGGTGCAGCACCATGTATACAAGATCCAGAACCGCTCCGATTCCCGTCAATACCATTGCCCCGATGCAGGAACGCTTCATACGAAGCAGCCCAGTCTCATAATGTGCCCGGTGCATTCGGGCGGTGCTCCGATATAGCTGACCGCACCATAAAGCATGTATCCAAGCGGAAGTATCACAAACAGAATACGGAAATACAATCCATGCCGTGCGGGACGAATCCGGGTTTAAAAGTCCCATTCCAAGCTCAATCACCCACAGCGCGATTGTCCAGATGACATTTAAAATGCCTGTCCGCCGCTTCTGCTGCTCATCAAACGGAAGCACATAAAAATCTCCCTGATAGGACGTTCTTGTCACCAGAAGACCATGCCGGTTCTGCTTTAATTCATTTTGATAATCCTTTTGGTAAGGGTTCTTGATCATCGCCGCTTCCGCCTCATCGCTCTCTGTCTGTCATGCAGCATAGTGCAAAATTACCGCGTTATTGTGCTAAAATATTTTTGTGTAACAAAAAAAGTGACAATGAACCTCTTTGTCCACTGAACACTTCACAAAATACACTTGTATGTTGCACACGCACAACACTTTTTTTTTATTATACATAGGAAACTGGTTTTGTCAATACTTTTCCCGCTGGCACATTCTGCCTCGTTTCGCATGTTTTTACAATCTCATTTAGTTCTATGCATATTTTTACACTATGTTTTATTTGTTTTTTCTACTTTTTTCTTCTATTCTGTGCTGTTTTTCTGTCATTTTTCATTTTCTGATCCTAATTTCTTTATGACTAAATATGCAGTTTTCTTTTTCCCATGTTTTTCCACGTAAAAAATCCCGGAACGGATTTTACTCTCCGTTCCGGGATTTCTCTTCCTGTATAAGTATGCATCACCTGCGGTCATACATACCAGTCAGTTCTTATGATGTTATGCTGTCTTTGTTGCGTACATGAAGTACTTCATACCGAATATCGTTGCGTAGATACCGGTTACGTTAGACTTCTGCATGTAAATATCATTGTAGTAGTAGATCGGAACTACTGCCCATGTATCCATCAGCATATCCTCTGCCTGATGCATTAAGTCAACACGCGCTGCAAAATCTGTTGTGGTGCGGATCTGACTGATCAGCTCATCATATGCTGTCCAGTCCGGAGAAGAAGATACCGGAGTACCCTTTCCTAACTGCATATCGTTGTTACCGGAATCAGAGGTAAAGATCTCTAACATGTTAACCGGGTCGTTGTAATCTGCAAGCCATCCCTCACGCGCGATGGTGAAGTTACCGCTCTTACGATCCTCAAGGAATACATTCCAGTCCTCAGACTTGATCTCAAGGTTGATACCAAGTAATGCCACATCCTGCTGTACGGACTCAGCAACCGCAATGTGTGCTGTACCGTCGTTTGTTAAGTATGTCATGGAGATTGCAGGATCTACTGCGTATGTACCGTCACCGTTGTCTGTAAATGTGTATCCAGCCTCTTCCAGTAAGCCCTTTGCTGTCTCAAGCTCGCCAGCGCCGGTAGCTGTTGCATCATAGTAAGAAGTATCTGCTGTCTTAAATACGCCGCCGTTACCGTCTGCCATACCTTCCGGTACGAAAGAATCCGCCGGGATCTGACCTGTCTGGCCTACGTTCTCAACGATGAACTGACGGTCAACCAGTAAGCTGATTGCCTTCACGCATCTTAGCAGCCTCTTCCTCTGTCTTGCCATCGAAGACCGGGTCGTTTACGTTGAAGCCGATGTAATAGGTTCCCAGGTTGTCAAGGATACCAAACTCCGGATTGACGCCGTTTAAGGAAGGGATCTCATCGTTCGGTACGGTATCGATGTAGTCAAGGTCACCGCTGTTGTATGCAGCATAGATTGCTGTATCATCAGCGCTTAACATGAAGTGAAGCTCGTCCATGGTTACGTTTGCCGCATCATAGAAGTTCGGGTTCTTTACATAAACCATGCTCTCGTTGTGGTTCCAGGACTCCAGTGTGTAAAGCACCGTTGCATACAAAACCTGCTTCCTGTGCCCACTTGCCAGGAACAGCGCCGTCCGGATCAGCAGCCTCTACGGATGCCTGATGTACCGGATAGAATGTCGGGAATGCCATCAGATCGTTAAAATAAGGGCACGGGCTGACAAGCTTGATCACGAGTGTGTAATCATCCGGTGTCTCAACTGCCAAGTGTACCGTCATCGTTGCGGGCGATTACATCGAACAGATAAGCATAGTCTGCTGCTGTCTTCTCATCGATGACACGATTCCAGCTGTATACGAAGTCAGATGCCTTTAAGTCATCTCCGTTGCTCCACTTGGACTCAATCATGTGAACGGTGTACTCTGTTCCATCCTCAGATACTTCCGGCATATCGGATGTGAGTGCCGGGATAAGATTACCATCCTTATCATAGGTATAAAGACCTGCGAAAGAGTTTACTGCAAGGCAGCCACCGTCTACGGAGCTGTTTAATGCAGGATCAAGGTAATCCGGCTCACTTGCCAGGTTGATGTTGAGCACATTTGTCTCAGCGTTTGTGGTTGTTGCTTCTGCAGTTGCTGCAGCCTCTGTGCCAGCAGCGGTTCCTGTGGACTCGCCTGTACTTGCTGTGGAATCAGATGATCCGCCACAAGCCGTAAGACCAAGTGCCATAGAAGCAACCAGTAATGATGCTACTAATTTCTTTTCATAATGAATCCTCCTTGTTTTCCGAAGGAAAATGCGACTGTCACAACAGGAGCAGAGGATTTTCCTCCTATAAAATGATCTATGTTCCACGTACCTTTTCGGTAACGTTGAAACCTTACTTATTCCAGCATGCAACGAAGTGTCCGCTGCCCCTGTCGGAAAGCGGCGGCATCTCTTTTGCGCACTGCTCTGTCGCGTATTTGCATCTGGTGCGGAACGGACATCCGGTCGGCATCTTCAGAGGGCTCGGTACATCTCCCTCCAACACGATACGCTTGCTGTGTCTGGCTGTCTCCGGATCCGGAATCGGAACCGCTGACAGTAAGCTCAATGTATACGGATGCATCGGATTGCCGTTTAACTCATCGGCATCGGCAATCTCCATCATTTTTCCAAGATACATAACTGCAATACGGTCGGAAATATGGTGAACGACCAGCAGATCATGAGCGATAAACAGATACGCCACGCCCAGCTTGTCCTGCAGTTCCTCGAACATATTTACCACCTGCGCCTGGATGGACACATCCAGGGCGGACACCGGCTCGTCACAGACGATAAACTTCGGGTTTACCGCGAGTGCTCTCGCAATACCGATACGCTGTCTCTGTCCGCCTGAAAACTCATGTGCATAACGGGTTGCATGCTCTGCATTCAAACCGACCAGCTCCATCAGATGCAGGATCTTGTCTCTTCTTTCCCCTCTGGAGGTGTAAAGCTTGTGGACATCCAGAGGCTCGCCGATGATATCCTCGACTGTCATGCGGGGATTTAAGGAAGAATAGGGATCCTGGAACACCATCTGCATCTGTCTGCGCATATGTCCGATGCTCTTTTCATTCACTCTCTCCCCATCGAAAAAGACGTCGCCGGAGGTCGGTGTATACAGACGCAGCAGAGATCTTCCTACAGTCGTCTTGCCGCAGCCGGATTCTCCTACCAGACCGAGGGTTTCTCCCGGCTTGATGGAAAAGGAAACGCCGTCCACCGCTTTTAAGGGTGTGGTTTTCATAAATCCGGTTTTGATCGGGAAATACTGTTTTAAATCCCGTACCTCCACCAGATATTCGCTTTTGTTTTTTACTTCTTCGCTCACTGTCTGCCTCCTTTTTCTTCCTCCATGGCTGCCTTTACATTCAGCCAGCAGGATGCGAAATGACCGTCAGGCATTTGCATTTCCGGCGGCTGCTCTTCGATACAGATCTTCATCGCTTCCTCGCAGCGTGGGCAAAATGCACAGCCCTTTGGCATATTTAAGAGGTTGATCGGTGTTCCCGGAATCGGGATAAGCTTTTCGCCGATTCTGTCCACATTCGGAATGGAACGCAGCAGACCTTTCGTATATTCATGGTGCGGACGGTAGAAAATATCTTCTGCCGTACCTCTTTCACAGACTCTTCCGCCGTACATAACGATAATTTCATCGCACATGTCCGCGATAACACCAAGATCATGGGTTACCATGATGATTGCCATGCCGAGCTTTTTCTGCAGGGACTGCATCAGCTCCAGAATCTGCGCCTGGATCGTAACATCCAGGGCAGTCGTAGGTTCGTCTGCAATCAGGATATCAGGCTCACAGGCCAGCGCCATTGCGATCATGACACGCTGGCGCATACCGCCGGATAATTCGTAGGGGTACTGTTTCACACGCTTTTCCGGTTCATTGACACCAACTAAAGTCAGCATCTCAATGGCTCTTGCCTCCGCCTCTTTCCCTTTTCTGTCCGTGTGAAGCTCAATGGCTTCCCTTAACTGGTTGCCCACCGTAAATACCGGATTTAAGCTCGTCATGGGATCCTGGAAAATAATAGAACAGCATTTTCCACGGAACTCCCGCATCTGTTTTTCAGAAAATTCTGCAATATCCTGTCCTTTGTAAAGGATTTTGCCTTCTGTGATGCGGCCGTTCTTTTCCAGAATACGCATAATGGAATATGCGGTTACGGATTTGCCGGAACCGGATTCGCCGACAATACCGAGGATTTTGCCTTTTTCAAGGTTAAATGTAACACCGTTGACTGCCTTGACCTCTCCCTTATCTGTGTGGAAGGAGGTATGCAGATTCTGCACGGAAAGGATATTCTCACTCATGGTCTTACCTCCTTAATTTCGGGTCAAATGCATCCCGCAGGCCATCGCCCAACAGGTTGAATGCCAGGGTGATCAGACAGATCATGCCGGCAGGGAATAACAGTTTGTAAGGATACTGGGTGATTCCGGCTCTTGCCTCGTTTGCAAGGGAACCGAGAGACGGCATCGGAGCCTGTACCCCCAGACCGATAAAGCTTAAGAAGCTCTCTGTAAAGATCGCAGACGGAATCTGCAGCGCTGCTGCAATGATGATAACGCTGACGATATTCGGCAGAATGTGACGGCGGATAATTCTGGAATCCTTCGCACCGCTGACTCTCGCCGCCAGAATGTATTCATTCTGTTTTACGGTCAGAATCTGACCGCGGACCATACGTGCCATGCCGGTCCAGTACAGCAGAGCAAATACGATAAACATGGAGATCATGTTGGTACCGATCTTCTGCAGCGCCGGAAATGCGTCGACATTGATAACCTCACGCAGTACGACAGACAGAAGAACCACCATCAGCATATCCGGCAGGGAATAAATGATGTCCACGATACGCATCATCACCATATCCACCTTGCCTCCAAAATAACCGGAAATACTTCCGTAAACAACGCCGATCAAAAGGACGATCACCGCTGCAAACAGACCTACCGTCAGAGAAACCCGGGTTCCGTAAATAACACGGATGAAATAATCACGTCCCATGCTGTCCGTTCCCATGATGTGAGGGAACACTTCTCCGCCCTCTGCCATGTAAGCCAGCTCTTTTTTCGGAATAGGTAAAAGGTGCCATGTTGCCCGCCGCCTTATCACGGCTGCCATTTACGGTAATGATCTGGGAATATTTATAAGGTACCACATGGGGTACGACCAGAATCATTGCAATAATGACGATCAGGACAATAATACTGCCAACTGCCAGCGGATTTTTCATCAGCTTGCGCATACCATCTTTAAAGAAGGATACCGATTCGCTCATAACATCCTGCTGTCTTTTTTCTTCATCAGTTGCTTTTTCAAATTTCTTCAGATCCACCTGAAAACTCAAAGGAGATTTCTTGGGCATCTGATCAATGCTATTGGTTTCGCTGCTCATTGCTTCCTCCTTTCTTATTCCAGTGTGATTCTGGGATCGATCAGCTTGTAAACGATATCGGTGATCAAGGTCATCGTAACCATCAGGGTTGCCAGGAAAATCGTCGTACCCATGATCATCGGATAATCACGGTTTGTAATACATTCTACAAACTTGGAACCAAGACCGCCGATCGTAAAAATGGACTCTACAACGAGAGAACCGGTCAGGATGGATGCCGTCATCGGGCCGACATAGGTAATAACCGGAATCAGGGCATTTCTCAGGGTATGCTTGAAGATGACCTTCCACTGTGCAACGCCCTTCGCCCGCGCGGTACGGACATAATCCTGTCCCAGAGCATCCAGCATACTCGTCTTGGTCAGTCGGGTGATGTAGGCCATGGGATATGCAGCAAGGGCAATGACCGGCAGCACGTAGTTATGACTGGAGGAGCTCCATACCGGAACCCATTTTAATTTAATACAGAACACCAGCAAAAGCAGGGTACCCAGTACAAAGCTGGGCAGGGAAGTAAACAGCGTCGAGAAGAAAATGATCAGTCTGTCCGGCAGCTTGTTTCTGGTCAGAGCCGCAATGCTTCCCATCACTACGCCGGAAATCAATGCTACTAAAACCGCCATGCCGCCAAGCTTTGCAGAAACACTAAAGGAACTGAAGATCGTCGTTTTAATCTCTCTTCCAGTCTTTGCAGAAACACCAAAATCACCGTGAAGCAAATTGTTCAGATATAAAAAAGAACTGCTCCCAGACAGGCTTATCCAAATTAAAGCGCTGTTCCAGAACGCGCCTCACCTCATCTGAGATCGCTTTCTCTCCATCGAAAGGACCGCCGGGAATCGCGTTCATCGCAAAAAACGTAATGGCACAGACAATGAACACGGTCAGGATTGCAAGCAGTACTCTCTTCACAACATACTTTGTCAAATGTCAACACTCCTTTTCTTTCGCACATCCGTCTAGTAAATACACTTATTCGCTTCAGGCGGACATTATGCTTAAATAAAAATCCCGGGCAACAAGACCCTCCTTTGGGTTTGTTACCTGCCGGGCTTTTTTTTACTGGTGAAAACTATATCATAATTTCCTTCTTCTTTCAAGTATTTTTTCGTTTGATAATATCGAAATAGCGTCCAAAAAAACGACCGGAATTTCATTTCTTTCCGGTCGTTTTTCACAAAATTTATTCTATTTTGAGAGTATTTTCTCCCCCTGTTGACCGCCGTTTACGCGTGGAGTTTTTTCTCCAGCTTCTCTACGATTTCTTCAAAATATCCGTCTTCAAACGGAACCTTTAAGTTCCACATTCCCGCAGCATTTCAGGATAAAATTTTGAAGCAGACAATCTGCAGAGCGCAAGGTAGCTCTTCCATGCCTCTCTGTAATCCTCATCCATCCACACCTTGTACTGGAATGCGCAGCTTTGTGCCAGCACATAGTCAATATAATAAAACGGGCTGTTGTAAATATGCTGCTGTTTCTGCCAGAATCCCCCCTTGGAAAAGAACGGATCCTCTTCATAATCCAGATGGGGCATGTAGATTTTTTCCAGTCTGCTCCACTCCCGGCGGCGTTCTTGCGGTGTCAGCTCCGGAGTTTCATAGACGATATGCTGGAACTCGTCCACCATCGTTCCATATGGGATAAAACGGATCGCATCCTCCAGCTGCATGCTTAAGAAGTCCTTTTCACGATCTCCGAAAAATTCCTTCATCCACGGATCCGTGAAAAATTCCATCGACATGGAGTGGATTTCCGCAGTTTCCATCGTGATGTCCGCATGCTCCATGATCGGATCCTGCCCGGACAGATAGCCCTGAAATGCATGTCCGCATTCATGCGTGATCACGTCTACGTCGCCGCTGGTTCCATTAAAATTAGCAAAGATAAAGGGAGAATGATACTGGTGCAGATAGGTCATATAGCCGCCCTGTTTTTTATCCTTTCTGCCGAACACATCGAAGAGCTCATTCTCCATCATGAAATCGAAAAATTCTTTGGTTTCGGGGGGACAACTCCGCATACATCTTCTGTCCGCTCTCCAGAATTTCCTGTGCAGTGCCCACCGGATCGGGATTGCCTTCTTTGAAATAAACCTCGTTATCGATATAAGAAAGCTTCTCCAGACCGAGGCGCTTTCTTCTGATCTCGTGTACGCGCTCCGCAAACGGTACGAATACCTCCTTCACCTGTCGGCGGAAATTTTCGACATCGTTTCTGTCGTAGCTGTTACGGTTCATTCTGTAGTAGCCCAGCTGGATATAATTGTCATAGCCCATCGCCTTTGCCTGCGCAGTGCGGTTTTTTACCAGCTTGTCATAAATGTCATCCAGTTCATCCGCAACTGTCATAAAGTAATCGCTGTAAGCCTTCCATGCCTGTCTTCTTACGGTTCTGTCGTTTCCGGTCAGATAGGGACGCAGCAGGGACAGATTGCATACCTGCCCGTCAAACGGAATCTTTGCGGACGCAATCAGCTTATTGTACTGAGTCGTCAACGCGTTTTCCTCCTGCATCAGGCCGATAATGCTTTCATCCATACTCTTGATCGCATTGTCCATCGTCGCAAAGGCAACCCTGCCGATCTTTTCTTCCATAAAAGAACGATACGGCGATTCGTACAGGGCGCGCTGATAATCGGTTGCCAGACTGCTCAGCATCGGCGCTGTCTCATCGTAATAATCCTTTTCTGCCGTATAAAACGGATCTGCGGTATTGCCGTCGTGACGGATTTCCGCAATCGTCATGGAATCCATCATATTCTGATAAACTTTATAATATTCCTGATGGATCTCCCAGAGTTCTTCTCCGCTTTTTGCTTCTTTGACCCGTTTGGTCAAAGTTTTAAACTGCTCCGCTGTTTTGTCATAATCGACCCTTTTATAGGGCATGTCTTTGAACTTCATACGCACTCTCCATTCCCTGATAGATTTGATTTTGCAGACAGCTTAATCCCGCACCGCCGCCTGTCGGATCCTCTCCGCAAGTAAGGAAGGTTCCTGACTTTTCAGGATCCGCACCTGCTCATCCGGATTGCTGTAGCTGCTTTCCTTCGGCACAACTGTCACATCAATCCGATAATCCCAGTTGTAAACGCCGAATTCCTCTCCACTAATCCAGCTTAATTCCACCGGATAGATTGCGTCAAGCATTTTTTCGATATCCTCCGGATCGGAAAGGGTCACCTGGATTTCCTGATCCGAGATTTCTCCGGGTTCAAAGAAGCTGTCACTGTTTTCCTCTTCGCTGTCATCGTCATAATAATAGTAATCTACCTTGATCGATTCGATGTCATCTGCGCTCTGGTGGCCGGCACGGGCATAAACCTCAGCACCATCCTGCACAAGCAGGTCGTTTAAGGCCAAATAGGACCCATAGACCGGATAGGTCCAGGTGGTCATCATCGATGCATCCTTCTCCTCCGGATCCGCCATAGCAAAGGACAGTCTTCCGTTTGGAAGCTCCGACGAGATCAGACTGTAATCATACTTCTTCATTTCCTCCTGCAGCGTCTTTAAGAGGGTCTGCTTATCTCCGGTGTAAAAGCTTTCCGTAACGCCATTATAATAGCTTACTTTCATCTTACCGACATTTGCCAGAAAATCCGGGTCATTTAACTGATATCGCTCCCGCTGGTAGGAAGCATCCCGCATTACAGTATCAATTTCAGAATGGTTTTCGTTTGAATCAGCCAAAAAGCGACGGTATACCTTTCTGCCGCTCTCCATGGTATAGCAGACCACCCATCTGACATAGCGTTTCTCTTCCTTTGGGTTAATTTCCTCTGCAGAAATCTCCTGTCTGCGCTTCCTCCTCCCTAAAGCTCCCCGGCATTCCGGCATCCTGCCATCTCTTCTGCATCCGGATTGCCGCATCGATCGTCTTTTCCTCGGTTGAATTCATCCGTCGGAGCATCCGATCATCGAAAGCCTCATACATAATGTCATCGGAGCCGAAGCTTTCGCCCTGATAATAACCAAAAGCCGTATAGTCATCTTCCATCGTCACAGACACGGCTGCAATGTTCCCTTTCTCCGGAATCCAGCGATCATAGCCTGTCCAGTCAAACTGAAAGCCTGCAAGGATCAAAACCGCTGCCGCTATACTGAAAATTCCGGCAAGCTTTCCATCCAATATGGTTTTTAACTCGCATCGGTAAATCAGGCGGATCACCACATGTCCGACAAGGACACCTACAATGCAGCCACCAAATAAAAACAGCCCCTTATTTGCTGCTACACGGGAAATGATCATGCCAACAGCAATGCCAAAGGGGCACTGCCATCGCAGCCCAAA